>Ga0160454_100094_pt1 | contig 116013 bp, 88 predicted proteins | sample HID1971M_E6MG_FD_108218 | JGI IMG/M metagenome (GOLD analysis project Ga0160454, IMG submission 108218) | Enriched millipede-associated microbial communities from UW Madison campus, WI, USA - HID1971M_E6 MG | ecosystem: Host-associated > Arthropoda: Insects > Digestive system > Unclassified ...
CGATGTCGCGAGCGACAAGAGCGCCTTGGAAGGAAATGTCGATTTCAAGCGTGAGGTTTTCCGGCCTGTCCGCCAAGCCGCCGAAAAACACCCGCATTTCGATATCGTTGCGATCGATGTCCGGCGTGTAACGCACTTTGTCCATATAGGTTTGTCCGACCGCCTCAAGCCATACGGTCTGCCAAATGCCGGTCGTTCGCGTATAGAAGATGCTTGCCGAATCCTTGAGCCAGTACTGCTTGCCCCGAGGAAGCGTAACGTCGCGGCTGTAGTCTACCGCTTTGACGACAAGCGCATTGGCGCCGCTCGGATTAATCATATCCGTGATATCGGCGCTGAAAGGCGTATGGCCGCCCTCATGCTTAACCGCCAGCTTCCCGTTCACCCATACCGACGCCTCGTAATCAACTGCTCCGAAATGCAAAATTGTGCGTTTGCCGGAGAAGGACGCGGATAGCTCGAAGGAGGTTCTGTACCAGACCGTATCGTGAAAATCGGGATCGCCGATGCCGCTCAGCTTGCTTTGGAACGCGAACGGAACTTGAATGCGACGCGACAACTCCTTGTCGCCCGTATGCCAATGCTCCTTGTCCCCGATACGACCGTCGTCGAATTCAAACTCCCATTCGCCGTTCAGATTGATCCAACCCGCGCGCTCGAATTGCGGGCGCGGATGCTCCTGTCGATATTTTGTCGTCATGCTCTCATCCTCCATATAATTAACTTTTTAATTAACTAAATAACTTAAAAATTCATTATACAGCTCATATTATCGAATAATCAGCTAATTAAGTCAACACTCAATTGTTTAATTAACTTTTTAGTTATATAATGAAAGGAATACATGCGAGGAGATTGTTATGATCATACAAGTCCATTCCGGCAATACGGCTTATTTCGAATGCTTCGCCTCCGAGACCCGGCTGCGCATGATCGAATTGCTGAACGTAAGACCGATGAACATCAAGGAGCTTGCCGCCGAATTGGAGCTGTCTTCGGCCATTATTACGAAGCATATTCAGAAGCTTGAAGACTCGGGGATTGTAGGGACGGAAAGCCTATCGGGGCTGAGAGGGAGACAGAAAGTATGCCGCCTGCTGCCCGATACGGTAACGCTGCAGTTCAGGACGCCGGAAGCGAAGGACCTCCGTCAGTATTCGGTATCCGTACCGATCGGCCAGTTCTCCGACTTTCAAGTGAAGCCTACCTGCGGGTTGACCTCGGAGCAAGCCTTGATCGGAATGGTGGACGACCCCCGCTACTTCTCCGATCCGGAACGCGTGAAAGCCAAGCATCTGTGGTTCGCCAGCGGCTTCGTCGAATATCGGATTCCCAACTATCTCGTCGGCAGCCAGAATGCGCAAAGCCTCAGCCTGTCGCTGGAGCTGTGCTCCGAGGCTCCCGGCTACAACGAGAATTGGCCCTCCGACATTACCTTCTCGATCAACGGCGTCGTCATTGGCGTATGGACCTGTCCCGGAGACTATGGAAGCCAGCGCGGAGCGCACACGCCGGCCTGGTGGAATATGGGCACGCAGCACGGATTGTTGAAGACGCTCGCGGTCCGGGCGGACGGCACTTACCTGGACGGGGTATATCTGTCCGATACGACCCTCTCCGATCTAGGCATACGCTACGGAGAAGACCTCCGCTTCCGCATCGCCAGCCGCGAGGACGCCGAGCATCCCGGCGGTGTCAGCCTGTTCGGCCGGCAATTCGGCAACTACGATCAGGAGATTGAAGTGACGGTTCATTATTAAATTGTCGTCGCCCCCTGCAGATGAGGCATATTAAAAAAATACGGAGCAGAGTGACATAAAGACAATAATCCTTTTCAGGAGGATAATTTGAAAAAGATTCAAATATTATTATTTATTGTTGCCATGTTGTTTTGCACGTCATGTTCAAACGCAAAACAAGATGATCTCCACAGTTGGGCATTCGATGTTGTAACGTGGGATAATGCGGTATACAAAGTAACAAATGAAATTGTTTATGAAATTGAGGAACAAATTGGAACTATAAAGAAACATTCTACCAATGAAAGTGATCATTTGCCGAATTTATTTTCTAACAAGTATAAGAAAGGAACCAAACTATTCAAAATTAAAAATATTGAGGCAAACGAATCGATCGCTGTATTGAAAGATGATACCTTCTTAAAAGCATTAAAAATGGATGGAATGAAAACAGCGGCTTGAAGCCGCTGTTTTCATTCCCCAATTCAATTATCATTTCAACCCTGATTCTTCTATTAATTTCGACTCAGTAAAGACCTCATTACTAGTTGTTCCATGATATCTTACGTAACATTAGAGACAGATTTATTTCCTGCTGTTAAAGGAGAATAAGTATCTGTACCTAAATGTAGCAACAATCTCGGAATTCCATTTAGATGCGCCAGTCGTCCATATACTCTTATAATAGTTTTTATTTTGAGGAGGGAGCCGATCGTGCAAGCTCCTCAAAAAGCTCCGCCGTACGAATCGGATCCTTGTCATTGTAGAAAATGTAGACCTTATCCAGCTTGATGCGGATGTAGGGCGGATTGTTTTTGAACACGTACAGCCGTGTTTTGCCAAGCCCTTTCAGGCGAAAATGTCCGCGCGCTTGCGTACCTGTCGCTTCCCCGTTTAATTTAGTGCCGGATGGAATTTCATCTACCAGAGATAATTCCTCTATGTCGGAAAGGCTGAAGTCGAAGGAGTACATCGGATAATCGATGCTTACCGTACTGTCCGGCATCAAAGTCATCGTAGGGGAAGTCAGCTCCGATCGAATAAGCATAAACGACACTCCGACAACGACTGCCGCCAGCAGCCCCAAAACTCCTCCTGCAATTAGCTTGCCTGCCAATGTACCCGTATTGATCGTTTCGCCTATGCCGATTCTTTTCGGGACAAGCAAGCTTTTATCGTTAGGATTATGGTAGGTGAAACCGTTAGCCCAATACTCGTCGTCATCCGTGTAGACGATTTTGTCGTCCTGCTCTAGCAGCTCTTGTTCGAGGGCGCGTACTTTGCGATGTACATACAAGATTGAACCAAGCGGAATTGCCGTTAAGGCCAGCGTAATCGCGAGCCACACTCCCATCCCATTCTCGCTGCCGTTGGCGGCGGCCTGATAGATGAGCGCAATGTGGATATTTTCGACAATGGCCATCATCAGCCACAAATAAGACCAGGCGCGCCGCCTCGCCTGATTAAGGCTTACGTTGACATCGCTGTTCATGCTGTATACTCTGGCTTTCGCTCTTCTAGTTCCGAGAGAGATAAGCAGGAATAAGACGGTAACCAACCCGGCAGCGACCCCAAGACCGATAAAATCGGAGCCTTCTTGTGCCATCCATACCATCAGCCCCGCCGACATTGCCGCGGGAATCGCGAACAGCGCCACGGGCGCCGAACGGCGGTTTTTTAGCTGGGCGACGCGCAGATCGCTCTGAATGACCCGCTTCTCTCCGACAAACCAATCGTTATCCCGCTTAAGCGCCAGCATCTCCCGGAATGCCCGTCTGAACGGCACAGTCCCGACCACAAAATAGACGCAAATCCACAACAAATAATAAATCGTTTGATAGGCCGGCAACGCATAAAGGATCGCCACAGGAACGAGTAAAAGCAGCATAAGCCAGTTCGCCCGCGCGAAACGCCGCTTAAAACCGGCCTGAATTTCACGGATTCCGTCATGGACTATGGCATGCTCGGGCAAGGTTATAGCAAACAGCATTCCCTTCCTGTAGCTGGCTTGCGGTCTATAGGTAACGATCATGACGATAAAGCAAATAGCGGCCGTAATCAAAAAAACGGGAGTAAGAATAGCGATCAACTCTTTTCTTTAGGATGGCTGATGCCGGTAGGTCATCTTGGAGAAAATGTTGGAGATCATCGACTGGAACACGGATTGGTCGACGCCCTTAATCGTTGCCTGCGCGATAATCAGCTGAAGTTGAGCTTCGAGTTGCTCGTTGTGGACGGCATCCATCTGCGTTTTCGGACTGACCTTCGCCCCATGCCGCCGATCGATGACGATGTACCCTTCCTGCTTCAGAAGCGCATATGCTTTGTTTACCGTCATCGTATTAATGCCCAAATCCTCCGCCAGTTGGCGAACTGTCGGCAGCTTCTCCTGTTCCTTCAGCCCGCCGGTCGCAATGCCGATCACGATCTGATTGCGCAGTTGTTCGTAGAGCGGCGTTTCGCTATCCAATTGCAGCGTAATGACCATGAAGATCGCGCTCCTTCGTTCGCATTAAGTATTATATATTATAATACAAACAATACTTAATGGGCAAGGGCGGGGGTGCTTATCGCAACGTTGCTAGGCCTAGCAGACTGCGTGCCCCCTTTCGCTAACCCTTAAGGTACCTTTTTGGGTCCACTCTCGCATTCCGCTACCGCCTTGGCACTTTTTCGCCCCCCTTCCCCAACTTGGCTTGTACTCTTGATCTGCCTCCTTCAGAATGGAGACTGACAACATGAACTTTGATGGAGGCTATTCCTTTAATGCTGACGATTCGCGATTTTCCAACCTACCTTGAAAAATTTACAGCACATCTTGCCGTTGAACGTAATTTATCCCCCAAATCCATTAAGGCATATTCCTGCGACTTGGGCCTATTGTTCAACTGGTGCCATTCCCGCTCTAATGACATCATCGACGAATCAGACATTCAGGCCTACTTTGCCGAGCTGATCCATGAGCAGCTGATTAAGGATTCTTCCATTAAGCGGAAATATGTATCCGTCAAATCCTTCTTTAACTTCATGGTGAACAAACAATGGATCTCGCATTCTCCCATTCAAGCGTTGGGGAGAAACTTCAAAAAATCAAAACGCATTCCCAAAACCTTATCGACCGAAGATGTCCGCAAGCTGTTGACTTCCGTTCAAACAGATTTGCAAACCCTAAAAAGCGCTTATCGACAAAAAATCTGTATTCGCAACAATGCAATTCTCGAAATGCTATTCTCGACCGGCATACGAATTGGGGAATTGGTGGGGATCAAACTGAGGGATTTAGACCTGGAAAAGCGAACACTGCTCATTTTCGGCAAGGGACGAAAGGAACGAATCCTCTACCTTTCTTCCGAGGAAGTTCTATCGAAAATCAAGATGTGGCTGGATATCCGAGACTTCCTAGAGCCGCAGTGCGATGCACTTTTTATTAACAAGTATGGGAATACGCTTACAATCTATTCGATTGAAGACATTTTCTACAAATACCGCAACGCCTCCAACATCAACAACCAGGCAACTCCTCACTATCTCAGGCACACCTTTGCCACACAGCTGCTGGACAACGGAGCAGACCTAAGATCCGTTCAGGAAATCCTCGGCCACTCCAGCGTCAGCACAACCGAAATTTATACGGAGGTATCTATCCAGCGCAAAAAGGACGTTCTCTCTCGTTTTAATCCTCGGAACAATTTAATTTTGTAGCCGATCAGACCTCCTAATAACTATGAATTATTTGGAGGTTATATAATGAGTGAACTGTTCAAGCTTGTTGAACAATCTAAATTGAGAGCAACCAGTATTCGGGAACGATATCAAATTGCTCTAGTTTGTAATTCACGCTCTAAGACGAGGATCATCAATAATCAACAGATTGAGTATTCAGAGAATAATGAATTTTTTTCTGATCAGGAATTTTCTGAGATTTTTGATGGGATACAAGCTTCAGAGTTCTATATCCTTCCCTTTTTTAATGAACTTACTTTTATCGTCAAAACTCTTGAAGAATCCTATTTCAAAAATAATAAACTTGTCTATAATCTATCTAGAAACGGAAAGCATGTAGGAAAAAAGTCGCTAATTCCCTCTTTTTGCGATTTGCTCTCAATTCCCTATACTGGTTCCAATGCCTTGATTACTTCATACTGCAGGGCAAAATACATGTACACCAAATACTTACAGGCACATCAAATCAATACCCCTAAAACGTGGGTATTCATTGGTAATAATAGTTGGCTTAATAATGATAAGCCTGTTCTTGGAACATCTATTGTCTTAAAATCGATGCATGAATCTGCAAGCATCGGTCTTGAAAAAAATTCAATTTTTTTGTTTGACTTAAATTGCATGTCACATCTTGAATCCTTATATTCATCTCAACAATCTCCTATTTTAATACAAGAGTTAATAAGCGGCTACGAGTGCGAGGTTCCTTTATTTATTGGCGATAAAATTTACGCTATGGATCCTGTAGGTATATCCATAGACGGAAAAAGAAACATAAATTCAGAGATTTTAACCTACGAACGTTCTTATAAAGATCAGTATGGTTTTTTTTCTTTAGCCGATGAGTTCAATTCAATAACAATAAATCAGATTAAAAGCATAGCAATTCAGGTTGCTCGGTTAGTTAGTTTGACAAACTACGGTAGGATAGATTTTCGAGTTGATACTAAAGGAATCCCCTACGTAATAGATATTGCAACATCACCATACACCACCAAACATAGCTCGTTTGCGTACTCGTTCATGAATCTTGGAATTGCCTACGAGGATATCTATGCTACGATTATCAATTTAGCCTGCAAAGATTCAGAAATCTAAATTGATGTGAATTGCAAATCTGAGAATAGAAATAACCGACAATAAAAGCCACCCGCTTCATCTAAGGGATTAGCATTTTGATATATCCATTCGTCCAATTGATTAGAAGGATGAGAAGCTTTATGCTCAATTAACTTTTGTAGAGCGACGTTTCGCTGCTGAATTAAAAGTTTGTTTTTCTTATGGAAACTTGGGAAATTATCTTTCATCCTGCTACAGTATTTCTCGGCTTCTTCCCATGAATGTTGAAGTACGCATAACACCAAGTTAAGATTCAAAACATAGTATTGATAGAAACTGTCCTCTGTATCCTTTAATATTTTGTTTGTGAGAACATCCAGCATCTCGTGACTTGTCTGATAGTCACCTTTCATAAGATATAAATTGATCATGTTAATATGAATGATTGCGTTGCTTTCTCTTGATACATCAGAAACTTTTTTTTCAAATTCTTGTATTGCTTCTGATATGTATAATTGGTTTTCATATTCTTTAATATTATACTTATTGAAAAATTTGGATAGTATTAAGTTATTATATACTTTTTCTTGTGACGGAAACTGTACGAGTGGATGTTCAGTCACTAATTCTAAACATTTCGTTAGATGATTTATCGCTTCATCATACTTACCTAGAACAAGCAAGTTGCCCGAATGGTTACAAAGCGTCAAGTAGTATTGCAAATAATCGCTTCTATTAGAAAAATACTCTAAACTATCCGCTGTATTAAATACAGCCAATGAGGCTTGTTTAAATACACAAGCTTTTCGAGCAATAACGTTTCCCAGATATTCGTAATATCCATGACCTCCTTTGTAATTATTAATGTAAGCAAGTAATTCATTTACAATACGCTCACTCTGGTCAAAATCTCCTAACTTGTTTGAGTAGGTGGAAAATAAGGTGAATGCGATTTTGCACCATTGTTCCTTTTCGTGGGACTTCAATTCATTTAAAATTTCATGAAGTCGCTCGGTCAAGCGTCTGATTTTGTCCGTATGTATATTCACCATTAAGGCAACGACAAGTTTCATCCGTTCAATTTCAGACATGATAAGTGACGTCCCCAAAAGAGGGACTTGATCCAACACTTGTGATGCTTCCCTATACCGTTCTTGAAAGTACAGCTCGTAGGCATTTTTTAAATTTAAAAATAGAGTATATTGTCTCTTTACATCATGTCTATCCAAGCTACTTTGAGCTTTTTCTTTGATTAACACTTCTATTTTTTTGGATTCGGCATCTTCAATTGAACTTTCAATATTACGACAATAGGCCATCGTGAAAAGTTCTAAAACTTCTAATATCCGTTCATTATTAGGATCTCCTACAGATAAATAATAGGCTCGGCCTGTATAATTCTCAGGCTCACGTTCCTTAAGATAGTTGGCGTATTCGATCGAAAATTTGATTTCTTTTTTACTCTTTTTTAATTTTTTATAAAATAATTCTTGAATAAATGTGTTAGAAAAAATGTAGTGATTACTCTCCTTTAGAATAGCGTGTTCGCAGGATTCCTGAAGAAGATCCTCTACATTCTTTTTATGATTGAGCAGGTACTCGATTTGCTCCGCTTTAAAATCACCATTTAGAATAGAAGAAGCTTGTAAAACTTCGGATAAATCGTCTTTTTTGTCTCCAAATACTTCCAATCGATGTTCAAGCATCTTCATTACATCGAATAGACTGGTATCAGTCGATAGCTTGCTTTGCTTCGAGTAGTAATAACCCTCGATGAAAAACTTGATAAAATCTAAATTCCCCCCTGTAATCGAAATAATTTTATCCAAATCATCGTCACTAATCCTCAATTCCGAGTAGCCTAATAAATAAAGAATGCTGCGCAATTCCAATCGACTTGGAAGCGGAAATACTATTTCCAAGCCTCGAGCATATAGTGTCGAAAGATCAATGTAATCCGAGATTTGCTTGGCATCATCGTCTGTAATAATTACAACACACAAGCGTTTCTGACCAAGAAGTTTTTCACGGTAGTTATTCAAGGTCAGTAAAAAATTTTTTGATGCTACATCCCAGTATTGAAAACTATCTGCAACTATTAGAATTTGGGAAGTGGATTTTCTTTTTAGCTCTTCAACAACAAAATTTACTTTAGGATCAAGAGCAGGTTTTTTTTGAAAAACACCCGCAACACCAAGATTAAATAGACTAGAGATTTTAAAACCCAAACTAAGATTAAAACCAGTAAATTCGTGATTTGGCCTACGGATTCCTTCAGCAAGTGTAATTGTTTCATACGACCCTACTGTATCTCTTTTTCCCTCAATATAGTATAGAGAACAATCTTCAAACTCAGCCATTTCAGTTTGGAGGAGGTATTTGATTAGGGTAGTTTTTCCCCCGCCTGCAGGTCCATGTAGATGTATGATGCTATCACCATTATCGAAAGCTTGTTTAATTTTGTTCAGTGCTGTGGTCTGGCGTTTGGATAACAATTTAAAACCTCCAAATAATTCATAGTTATTAGGACATATTTGATATTCAAAACAGTATACCAATATCCCTACATTCTTTTTGTCGATTTATGTAGAACGACTAACAAAAAGACGCTGTGCTCCGACATTTTTTTCTACGACTGACCAATTCACGCACAAATCTTATTTTCGTTGCTTTGTAAGTTTATTTCATGGTTTTGCGGAACCTTCGACGTTTCGTTCCTTCAAGCAATGATCATTCCAGCGTGTTCTCTTCTTGTTGAATGTGGTGTAGTCTACTTTCCGTAGGCGTTCAATGATATCATTTTGTTTCAACGCATTGTCTACAAACACGACGGCCCCCCGCTGCGGAGGATGTAATCGCTCCAACTGCGACGGCCGGCCATCCAGCGATGCTTTGTTTCCATCTGGCGAAAGAACCGTTCATGGTCATTGTTCGTTCAAGGTACATGTGACGTTCGTACCAGGTAAACAGACCGTTCCAAAACCCTCTTGTATTTGCCAAAACATTGTTGACCAACACTTCATGCTGGGCTCGTCGTAGTGCTGCATCATCCACGTGAGGAGATGCCCTATCTGAAATCGCACCTACTCACCAGTCTGATCCGGTGCACGTTCCAGGAGCTTCGCGATATTCGAAAAACGCGATGCCAGCGATGAACAGCCTCGTAAGGTTGCCGGAAGCCGTTTAGTTTACTCAAAATTCTGTCGATCTGAAAGATGAGATTTTTCGGTGAGACTGGTGTAGGTAAAACAAGAATATTGATGAGTTAACTAAGGAAAATTCAGAATAGAAATATTAAACATGACATACCAAAGGAAATACGCCAAAGCAAAAGAAAAGAAGCTGCTGAAACATCTGAAAAAATATAAGGATAACCCTCTGTTTCTGTACGATTTGACGGTTCCCTTTGACAACGTCAGAAGTAAAGAGGACCTACGAAAGTGCAAAAACCGCCAGAAGATGCCCGCGGATTCAGGAAGCACAGCGGTAATGAGATGTATTGCAGCATCTCAAGCGTTGTGGAAACTTGTTAGCGAAAAGGCATACAGGTGTTGGAGGGTATTCGTAGCATATTAAGCAGTACGCCGGCCATATGTGGATCGGTGTATTAGATGTTGGCTTGCTCGTAGGGCCGAAATGTAACACGAATAGCGGTAATGCTGCTCTAAGAAAAATGTTCAAATTATTCATGTAATGATTTTCAATTTGGCTTTTTTGCATCAACAATAAGTGAAACAAATCTAAATTCACCATCTTGATTTCGATTATCAAAACGTATAGAACGATATATAGCCATCCTTCTCATTCCAGTAATTATGATGGAACCATTTTCATCACAATATTCTAAAAGAATTATATTAAAGCCTGCTTCTTAAAACATAGAAGTAATACTCTTATAGGTATGAACAATCTTATGACTTGCTGCTGGATGATCTATTGGTCCAGGCCCGTCGATCTTAACCATGTTTTGATACGATTCATTTTGAAAAAATCTATCAGGATCTATTATGGCGCTCTGATTGGCAAGCAAAGTTAAATGAAAATACAGTATCAGCTATCCTTGCAGAACACGTTTCTCAAAAACGATTTTTGCTGAAAAAGCTCCTCGACTCGTTCGGTAGGAGGAGACCTATTAATGCCGCAACGCTTTGGTAGCGAGCACTGTCGGAACCGCTCTTTATGGTACAATAGGCCGTAATCGAGACTCACGGATTTCGGAAATGGTTTCCGCCATTTTCGTTTGCTTTTATCGGGATGAACACTGCGATAGAAATGCGGCTTTTAACCCAGAAGGTTGCACAAACAATCCGTATACGGAAAAGGAGAAGAACATTGCCCATGAGTGATCAAGCAGCCTATTTGCGCAAAATGGAATTGTTGAGAGAACGCGTGCCTTCCTTCCGGGAGTACCCCTTCAATCTGGATGCCGTTCGCGCACTTAAAACGATAGAGTTTCATCCAAAAGTCACCTTTTTTGTGGGAGAAAACGGGGTTGGAAAATCGACGCTGATCGAGGCGGTCGCGGTTGCGCTCGGTTTTAATCCCGAGGGAGGGACGATCAACTTTACGTTCGAAACAGCTCGCACCCATTCCGAATTAAGCCATTATTTGCGTCCTGTGCGTGGTCCGCAACGACCGAAGGACGGTTTTTTCTTTCGTGCCGAGAGCTATTACAATTTAGCGACGAATATCGACGAGATGGATCGGGAGCCTTCCTATTCAGCGCCGATTATCGATTCTTACGGAGGACGTTCGCTGCATGAGCAATCGCACGGCGAATCATTTTTCGCAACATTCCTGCACCGGTTCGGCGGAAAAGGTCTTTATGTAATGGACGAACCGGAAGCGGCGTTGTCTCCTTCCCGACAAATGGCAATGCTTGCGCGTATGCATCGGCTTGTCGGTTTGCATTCCCAGTTTATTATTGCTACGCATTCGCCGATTTTAATGGCTTACCCGGACGCTTGGATTTACCAGCTGAACGCCGAGGGAATACAACGGGTCGCTTGGCAGGAGACGGACCATTATATTATAACAAAGCAGTTTTTGAACAATCACGATCGTATGCTCGGCGAGCTGTTGGCGGATAATGACGGTTAAGATGGTAAGGGTAGTCGCCTGCAGGAACAACACGTACCAACAGTCTGTTTGTTGACATCTAACCGGACCAACCGCCGGAGCAGATAAACTCGATGAAACACATTCTTCGCCAACCAAATGAGAACTATAATCGCGAATAACTACAAGAGAAAGTAAAACCCACCCCAAGGTTACACGCCGAAGGTGAGCTTTTTTGTAACTTCATGGACTTGAAGGGACATCCCGTCCAAGCCAATTGTAAAGGCCGAGTGTTCGCAGCACTCGGCCTTTCTGCCGCGATTTTAACATATGCGGTTTCGCGCTTTACAAACTCTCAGGTAACAGATACGACGTCACTTTAACTTCAACAATTCCGATTTTTTCGCGTTATCCCATACCAACTGCAAGTCTATGACTAACTATGACTAAATCGTCGTTCGGCAAGGAAATCCGGCTCGGTAACTGCCCCATGTGATAGATTCCAGCATCCGGCGATCTCGCAGACCGTTACTTCGACGATTCTGCCGATGATTGGCCCGTCAATGATTTCGCAGACCTTCGACGATTCCGCCGAAAATCGGTTCTTGAAAGGTCCGGAGACTGAAATCGTGCAGCTTCGATCGATTATGGCGCGTGAAGGCGGAAAGGGACGCTCCCCGGGGTCTATTCGACTCCGAAAAACGTCCCGACTTTACCGTCGTGCGACAGCCCTCCATTAGCTTCCGTACTGCTTCTCTTCAAGCCCCGCCAAAGCCTCCGCCAGCATCACACCGCTCAGACGGACGCTAAGCTGAACCGGGCCGAGGGGCGGCGCTTCCGACCACGACGGGCCGATCGTTCCGGAAGCGCGATCGATCCCGCGATTCCATAGCGCCTCGCCGTTCCGGCCCAAGATGTCCGCCCACTCCCCGGCTCCTTCCGACTGCCGGTCGATCAGCAGCTTGACGTAACGAACGAGAATGCCCTTGAACAAGCCGGTGTCGTCGATTCCTTCATCCGGTAGCATTCCAGTCGACGGATCGACCAACCGATCGATCGTCGCTTGCGCCGTCCTCTCCGCCTCGCGCAAATACCGACTTTCACCCGTAAGGGCGTGAAGGTCCAGTCCCGCTCCGATCATGACGCCTTGGCAGTATGTAAACGCCCAGTCGTAATCGATGAGTCCATCTCCAAGACGGTTCATGCCATCCCAGACGAAGCCCGTCTCCGGGTCGACAAGGTTGCCCAGGTTCCACTCGTAGATCCGCTTCGCCCAAGCCAAATCGTCCTCCGACCCGAAACGCGCGTGCAGCCTGGCGGCGAGAATTGCGGCAGGCGCGTTGGCCGGCGTGTTTTTATAGTCGAGCTGGTCCTTCTTCCACGCCATTCCGCCGCCCATATGCTCATTCCAGGCGGTACGGATGTCCGTCCACAAGTCGAGCACCGCCAGCTTGTATTCCTCCTCGCCGGTGTGATCGTACATTCTAAGCAGCGCCAACGCGGTCCATTCCATATCGTCGTAATAGTTGTGACGATACGTGTCGCCGTTGGAAGCCTTGAGGCCGCCGGCTAGCTGCCGGGCGCGATCCAAATATTTGGCATCCTGGCTTCGCTCCCAGCCGTCGACCAGAGCATCAATCGCATGAGCTTGCCACCAGTAGTAATAATTCTCGCCTTCCGCATCTTCCTTCAGCGGATACCATTGGTTCATAATGGCCGTCCGCTCGTTCCAATAATGTCGGTAGAAGGTCTCCTGCAGCCTCTCGGCGCGGTCGATCCAGTCGCTTTGGCTTTGGAGAGCCGCAGTGCGTTGCCCCTCAGACTCTGCTCCGCCCGACGTCTCCGCCATTCGCTCCTCGTTCATGCGGTCGCCTCCTCCTGCCCCTTCAGCTCCGCAGCTTCAAGCCGCGCGGCCGCCTCCAGCAAAATCACCCCGCTGATCTGCGTCCCCAGCTCCACCGTGCCGCCGGGAGGCTCGCTCCAGTTCGGGCCGAACAGCGTCCGCTCGGCGTCCCGCCCCTTGGACCATAACAGTTCGGCATTGCCCGCGACCAGCTTGGCCGCCTCCCCGCTGTCGGATGGATCGTCAAGCGCAAGCTGCGCCAGGTAGCGGACGTAAATGCCTTTGAACAGGCCGGCGTCCCCGTTGCCTTCGTTCGGCAGCAGCCCGGTCGCCGGATCGGCTAATTTGCGGGCGGCCGCTTCGGCCGTTCGCCGGGCGTCCTGCATATACGCTTCACTACCCGTCGCCCGATACAGCTCAAGCGCCGCGCCGATAAACACGCCTTGGCAATAGGTGAATTCCCACTCCTTGTCGATCGCCCCGTCGCCGAGCCGGTTCATGCCGTCCCAGACGAAGCCGCTTGCGGGATCGACGAGGTTGCTTTTCAGCCAATCGTAGATTCGCAGCGCCCAACCCAGATCGGCTTCATCGCCGAATCGCGCATGCAAACGTGCGGCCAGAATAACCGCGGGCGCGTTGGCCGGCGTATTTTTATAATCGAGCTGGCTTTTCTGCCAGGCGATACCACCGCCCATGTGCTCGTTCCAGCCGGTTTGGATATCTTGCCAGAGCAGAAGCGCCGCTTCCTTATATTTCTCGGTTCCGGTCGCGTTATAGGCCCTGAGCCAGCCGATCGCCATCCACTCCATATCGTCGTACAACGCGTTCGGCCATGCGCCTCCGTTCCTTCTGAGCAATCCTTCGTACAGGGCGTCCAGCAGCTCGGAATATCGCGAATCCCCCGTGCGTTCCAGTCCGTCCGTCAACGCCTCGACCGCGTGCGCCATCCACCAATAGTGGAAAATCGTATTGCATTCGCCGTTCGGGCACGGCGTCTCAATGTCGAACATGCTGATTCCGGCATTCCAGTAACGTTCTACCAGCGCCTGCTGCGCTTGGTCGGCCCGGGCGGCCCTTGCTTCCTGTTGATGTCTCATAAGTATGATCACCGCTCCGTTTCATGATTTGTAACCCAATTTCTCCAGCTTGGCCGCCTGCTCGATCAGCATCACGCCGCTAAGCTGCGAGCTGAGCTGTACGACCGTCTCCGGCGGCTGCGCCCACGACATTCCGAACCTTGCCTCCTCGCCGGTTCGACCGTAATCCCACAGGCTGGCCGCATTCGTCAAGATCAGGCTGCCGTATTGGCCTCCCCGCTCTGACTCGCGAACCGCCCATTCAGTCAAATAACGGACAAGCACGCCCTTGAACAAACCGCCGTCGCCGTCTCCTTCGTTCGGAAGCAGCCCGGTCGCCGGACTGGCCATCGCGTCAAGCACATAGTCGGCCGTCTTATTTGCGTCTTCCCGATATTTCTCCTCGTCGGTCGCCTCGTATAGCTCCATCGCCGCGCCGATAAACACGCCTTGACCGTAAGTAAACTTCCAGTCCTTGTCGATCGCCCCGTCTCCCGTCCGGTTGATTCCGTCCCATACGAGGCCGGATTCGGGATCGATCAGCGTGCGCTTCTGCCAATCGTAGATTTTCAGCGCCCACTCCAAATCGTCCCGGGAACTGAAATTCCGGTACAATCTTGCAGCTAAAATAACGGCCGGCGCGTTGGCAGGCGTATTCTTGTAATCAAGCTGTTCTTTGCGCCAAGCGATACCGCCGCCCATCTCCTCGTTCCAGCCGCCGCGAATATCCGCCCATAGCTCAAGCGCTGCTTCCTTATACTTGTCGTCGCCCAGAAGCTCATACGCTCTCAGCCATGCGAGCGCCATCCATTCCATATCGTCGTAATAGCCGTTCGTCCATACGCCGGCATTGCGGTCCCGAATACCGTCGAACAGCTCGCCCACCCGCTTCCTTACGTCCCCATCCTTCGTTCGCTCGTAGCGATCGAGAAGAGCGTCGGCCGCGTGCGCCTGCCACCAGTAATTAAACGGGTCGGTGCATGCCTGCAAAATACACGGAGACGCATTCTTAAACATCCCGCGCTTCTCGTCCCAGAACGAGAGATCCAGTTCCGCTCCCGCTTCGTCGGCCCGGACGGCCCACACCTCTCTGTCCGCGCCGCCTCCCGGCCAGCCGGGCAACCGCCAGAGGAGTATGGCGGCCAGCGCAAGCGCCAGAACGGCGCCCCCTGACCACACGATACGCTTTGTTGCGATGTTCGCCACCTCCTACCCTTTGACGCCGCTGAACGCGATCCCTTGCACGAAATATTTTTGCAGCAGAATAAACAGCACAAGAATCGGCAGCGTCGCTACGAGCGCCCCCGCCATCATCGGCCCGAAATCGGTCTGATGGTTGTAGGAGAACGCCTGCAGCCCCATCTGGATCGTATGCTTCATCGGATCGTTCAGCACGATCATCGGCCAGAGGAACGAGTTCCAGCCCGCCTGGAAGGTGAAAATTCCCAGCGTCGCCAGCGCCGGCTTCGTCAGCGGAAGGTAGATTTGCCAGAAAATCCGGAACTCGCCCGCCCCTTCGATCCGCGCTACTTCCATCATGTCGCTCGGCAGCGTCAGGAAAAACTGCCGCATGAAGAACACTGCGAACGAGCCCGCCGCACCGGGAAGGATGATCGCCCAGAACGAGTTCAGCAAGCCGCGTCCGCCCGCCCCCGTCCAGTCGTTGCCGCCGAAGAACGGCAGATGCATCAGCACATAAAAGCTCGGAATCATCGTCACGACGCCCGGAATCATCATCGCCGCCAGCAGCACGCGAAACAGCGGCTTGTTAAGACGGAACGTCAGCTTGGCGAACGCGTAGCCGGCCAGCGAACCGAGGAACAGGTTGGACAGCACACCCATAATCGCGAGATAAAAGGAGTTGCCGAAATATCTCAGAAACGGAACGGTCGTGAACGCATCTCTGTAGTGGTCCAGCGTGAAATGCGAAGGCAGCCAACGGATCGGAAACGCGAAAATTTCATTGTCCGGCTTAAACGAAGTGAGCACGCTCCATAAGAAAGGAAGGAACATGACGAGCGATACGATGGTAGCAGTCACATAAAATACGGTCAAACGCAGCGCCGGGCTAATGCCCGGATTGTAGCCGCCGGCGGCGGATGTCGTTTTCATCACCTTTCACCCCCCCTATACGATCGGCTCTTCCGCTTTGGATAGCCGCATGTTGATCAGTGAGAAAATGAGAATCGCCAGCGCGAGCACGAACGCCTGAGCCGAGGCATAGCCCATCTGCAGTTGATTGAAGCCTTGCTGATAGATGAGATACACGGGCGTCTTCGTTGCATTCGCCGGTCCGCCCTGGGTCAGCACGAACGCTTGGTCGAACAGCTGCAAAGCGCCGATGATCGACATCGTGCTCACGAGGAAAGTCGTCGGTCTAAGCTGCGGCCACGTAATGTAGCGGAACCGTTGAACCGCGTTTGCGCCGTCCAGCTTGGCCGATTCGTACAAGTAGTCCGGCACGCCCTGAAGACCGGCCAAATAGATGACCATGTTGGAGCCGACCGCCTGCCACAGCGTCACCATAATGACGGAGGCCATCGCCGTTCTCGTCTCCGACAGCCAGGCCGGACCGGTGACGCCGAAATAGGACAGGAAGCCGTTCAACAAGCCGAATTCCGGGTGCAGCACCCACAGCCATACCGTTGCCGCGGCCACCGCCGAAGTCAGCGTCGGCAAGTAGTTCAGCGTGCGGAACACCTTGACGCCCTTGATCGCCTTGTTCAGCAGCAATGCGATCAGCAGCGAAGTCAGAATGTTAAGCGGCACGAACACCACCGTATAAAACAGCACGTTGCGAAACGTCTGCCACAGCAGACTGTCCGTGTACAGCTTTCGGTAATTGGAAAGTCCAACCCAATCCATTCGGCTCAGCACGTCGTAATTCGTAAAGCTCAAGTAAAAGGCCATGAACACCGGAATAACGGTAAAAACGGAGAACAGCAAAATGGCCGGCGAGATGAACAGATACGCCATGCGCGCCTGGTGGGCGTGCAGCTTACGGGATCGAATCATGTGCGCTCTTCCTTTCTTCTCGAATTCATCCGGCTACGCGAATGCCGCATACGTCCAGCACGAGCTCGCAGTACATCATGTTCGCCCATGAAAACCACGGTCTCGTATACTTCGACGCATCGTCCGCATCGAAGCCTTCGTGCATCATGCCGGCGCCTCCGTCGGTGCGTTCCAGCAGGTCGAGCAGTCGCAGCTTCTCTTCGGGCTCCCGCGCCGTTAGCCCCTGCATCGCCAGCGCGATCGGCCAGATATAGCGATGCGGCGTATGCGGACTGCCTATGCCAGCTGCTTCCTTCCCCGAGAAAAAGTAAGGATTGTGCTCGCTCAAAATAAAATTCCTTGTGCGAACGTAGGTCGGATCGTCATTGCCCGTATAGCCAAGATACGGAATCGAGAGCAAGCTGGGCACGTTCGCGTCGTCCATCAGCTTGTAGTTGCCCAGCCCGTCCGTCTCGTAGGCATAGATGTCGCCGAACTGAGGATGGTTCACGATGCCGAAGGCGCGAATGCCCGCATCGATCTCCGCTGCCAGCCTCTCCGCCTCCGTCTCCAATTCGACGTCGCCCAGCACATCCCGGGCGATCTTGGCCAGTTCGCGCAACGCCACGACCGCGAACATGTTGGAGGGAATGAGATAACCGTAATCGCAGGCGTCGTCGCTCGGCCGAAAAGCGGACCAGGTCATGCCCGTCGGACCCGTAACCGTGCCCTTGCCATCGCGGGGAAGCGTATCGGTAACCGGACAGTTTCTTCTGACGAAGCGATAGTCCGAATCTTGTTCGTGGTTTTGTTCCTTTCTCCACAGCTCGATAATAAGAGCCGCCGCCTTCCTGAACGTGCCGTTGAATTGGGTTGTCGTTCCGGCGTTTTGCCAGAGCAGGTAAGCCAGATGAAGCGGATAGCAGAGCGAATCGATCTCGTATTTGCGCTCCCAGACGAGCGGCGTCATCTCCGTCTCGTCGTTCTGGTGACCGTGGCCGTTAGCGGTTTCATTAAACGCGTTGGCGTAAGGATCGTGAATAACGTAACGAAGCTGTCTCTCCACGACTCCGAGCAGCAGATGCTCAAATTCCGGCGCGGATCTCGCAAGCAGCAGATAGGGTCTCGCCTGCGCCGCCGAATCTCTGAGCCACATCGCCGGGATGTCGCCGGTAATGACGAATGTTGTGTCGTCCTGCAACTGTCGAAACGTCGTCTCTACCGTATTGCGAATGCAGGCGTCGAACATCGCCTGCGACTTCGGGCGGTGCGGCAATTGCCGCTGCACCGATGCGATCCATTGCTGCAGCGCTGCCAGCATGTCGGTCGTTTGAACCTTCATTTCCCCACACTCCCTTATGTCGTCTCTCTATAGAGGAGAGGGAGGCGAACCTCCCTCTCCTTTTTGGCAGCCGCTTATTTCACGTCCGCATTGTCCTTCAGCAATCTGTCTCCCTGCTCCTGCGCCTTCTTGAGCGTCGTCGCCGCATCCTGCTTGCCTTCCAGGAACAATTGCAGGTTCGGCACGAGACCGTCGCCTTCCATAATGGAGTAGCCCGGATGCTGAGGCCGGATTTTGGCAAACTCGAGCGTATCGAGGAACGGCTGCCACGAAGGATCGTCCTTGAAGAACGGATCGTCGAGCGCAGGCTTGTAGCCCGGAATGTTCAAGCTCGTCTTGGCCCACAGCAGTACGTTGTCCTTATTGGCCAGCCACCATTTGACGAACTCCCACGCCTCTTCCTTATGCTTGGAGCCTTCGCCGATGACGAGACCGAAGCCGCCCATGACGCTTCCTTTGTCCCCGTTCGGACCCGCAGGAGGCGGAACGATGCCGAAGTCGAGATCTTGGCCGTATTTTTTATAAGTGCTTAGCATCCAAGGTCCCGTGTAGTTCATCGCCAGCTTGCCGGTGACGAAAGCGTCGGTGCCTTCGCCCAGCCCTTGCTCGAAACCGATCTTGTACACCTTGTCCTGGTTCAGTATTCGGTCCCAGAGGTTAAGGACGGACAATCCTTTGTCGTTGTTAAAATCGGTGGCGTCGTTGCTTGCGTTCAGCATCTGGCCGCCCGCTTGCTGATGATACATATTGAACAATCCGGCATCGCCGAGCGAGAAGCCGGCTACCTCCAGCTTGTCTCCGTTCCATTTCGTGAGCGCCTTGGCGGCGGTCGCCAGCTCTTCCCAGTTGGTCGGAGGCTGCAGTCCGGCATCCGCGAACATCTTCTTGTTGTAGAAGAGCGCCCGCGCATCTACCGTCAACGGAAGTCCGTACAGCTTGCCGTCGTGGGAAAGCTCCTTAAGCGCTTCGTCGTAATAATCCGCCGTGGAGATGCCGTCTCGGGCCATATATTCGTCGATCGGGTGCAGAACGTTTTTCGGCGCGTACAGGTTCGTCCGCCAGCGATCCCAGAACATAACGTCGGGCGAACCGCCGGAGGTTGCCGCCGTCAGAAACTTCGTGATCATGTCCTGCTGCAGCACGTACTTCACGCGAATTTTGTCCTGCGACTTATTGAACGCGTCGACCATTGTTTCGAACTGCTTCTGTCCTTCGCCGCCCCAGTCGCCCCAGAACGTAAGCTCGACGACGTCCCCGCTTCCGGAGCTCGACTGGCCGCCCCCGTTCGAAGACGATGCCGTCCCTCCTCCTCCGTTGCCGGAGTTGTTGCCGCTGCACCCGGCCAGTACGGCAAGCACCATGGCGCAGGTTATTAGGATGCCTATCCACTTTTTCATTTTGACAGCCCCTTATCCTCAGTTATTAAGCGCTTACACATAGTATATTAATTCCAAGAACATAATATGTCAACATAAATTTAATGAATATCTTATATATCAACATAATGATTTTCTCATCTTCTCTCTCTTCCTCGCCGAAAAGTGAAAGAACAAATAGGAAAAAGCCCGAATACGCATTCGAGCTTTTTCCGGAAAGGTACTATTTCGTTTTAGGGAGTAAAGAAGAGAAAACGTAGAACTACGCTGTCGTAGAGTCGCCTTGGACGATTGAGAACGGCACAGTGTTGTTGAAGGAAATCTCCTTCATGTCCCATTGCATCTGCAGCAGATCCGCCGCACCTCGTCCCATTGCAAATTCGTCCTGACTGACGTGCGTAAACAAATACTTGTTGAACGCGCTGTGCGGGGAGTCGAAGCAGACAATGCTGCAATCCTCGGGGATGCGCCTATTCATGGACAACAGCACCTCCCGCAGGATAAGCGCCAGATTGTATTCAACGGCGACGAATGCGGTCAAGTCCGGGTTCATCTCGACGAATTTTTGTACGTTGGCGAAGTCGACCTGCACGTTGCGTTCCTCGAACGAACGGGGTACGGAGCTGAACAGGTTCGTCATCAGATGCTGCGGATTCATCCGCAGCCCGTGCTGAATCAACGCGTCCGTGTAGCCCTGAATGCGATCCTCGATCGTCGACGTATTCTCCACCGGCAGCGAGATGAAGCCGATCTCCTCATGTCCGCGGTCAAGCAGATGCTTCGTCAGCTCGAACGCCGCCAGACGGTTGTCCGTATACACGGAGCAGGCGGCCAGCCCCTTTAAGTAACGATCAACGAACACTAGCGGATGCTTGTCAAGAACGAGGCGAAGCAGCTCCGAATTGTAATGCTCCCCATGCACCGGGAAGATGATAAAACCGTCCACGCCGAGCTGAAGGAACGAACGAATCGCTTCCTCCTCTTCCTCGCGTTTGTCGTATGTAATTTTCACCAGCATTCGGCAACCTAGCTCGGACAGCCGTTCCTCGACGCCGTGAATCATCCGCAGCCCGTACGAGTCGGCAAAGTCCGGCAAAATCAGACCGACCAGCTTCCAGCTTTGCGGATACGACTTCCGCGCCCCCTGAATCTGTTCCGGCTCGGGCAGCGTCTCGGCGACGAAAGAGCCTTTGCCCTGCACTCGCTCGATCAGGCCGTCCGCGGACAACATTTCGAGCGCCTTCTTCGAGGTGATGCGGCTGACGTTGAACTGGTCGGCCAGCTCCTTCTCCGATGGAACTCGCCCGCCCCGGGGCAGCTCGCCGCTTTTGATTTTCTCCAACAGGTAGTGATAGATTTGCTCGTACAATGGACCGTCCATTCAACCATCCCTTGATGTATCATGATATATCAACTATACCTAAAATCATGAAACCTATCAAGTTGAAAATCTCAGGACGCGCCTGCAACCTACCCCTTAACCGCGCCGGCCGTAATGCCACCGGTGATTTGCCGTTGGAAAATCATGTAGAAGAGCAGCACGGGGCCCATCGAAACGAGCAGGGAAGCGAATAACGGTCCCCATTCGGTGCGGTACTGCATTTCGCTCTGCATGACGGCGATGGCGACCGGGATCGTATATTTCGTCGGGTCGTTCACGAGCACAAGCGCGAATATATATTCATTCCAGATGTTCAGGACGGTGATGATCGACACCGAGACAAGCCCCGGCTTCACAAGAGGCAGCATAATCCGGAAGAACGTTCCGTAATGGGAAGCGCCGTCGATGGCAGCCGATTCCTCCAGCTCCTTCGGCAGCTGCTTGAAAAATCCGACCAGCACGAACACGGCGAACGGAACGGCCGTTACAGTGTAGATGAGAATGAGCCCGAGCGCCCGATTGGTCAAGTATAAGTCGTCCATCAGGAAGAACAGCGGGATAATTCCGAGGAATGCCGGAATCATCATATACGCGAGATAAGAGTAGTACAGCAAGCCGCTTCCTCTAAATGCGTATCTGGCGATGACGTAGGCGGTCGAAGCGGACAGGAACGCGCCCAAGAGCGTGCTTGCGATCGTAATGATCAACGAGTTGACAAAGTAATGGCCGAAGCTGTATTTCTCCCACACGTAGGAAAAGTTGGACCAGAGCAGCGGCAGGTCGGGAAGCTTCCACGGCCGTCCGAGCAGAAATTGCGGGTTGTCCTTAAGCGCGCTCATAATCGTCCAGATGACTGGGTACAGTACGCCCACTGCCCAGAGGAAAAGGCCGACTTTCATCAGCCAGCGGGCGCCGCTGAACTTCGTTCGCGTCTTCATGGCATATGCTCCTCTATGTTAATTCTATATTTTCCCGGTTCATCAGCTTTTGCAGCGCAACGGTCGTAATGAACGACAGAATGAGAATCAAGACGCCGATCGCCGAGCCGTAGCTGAACTTGCCGAACTTGAACGCGTTCATGTACAGATAGGAGCCCATAACCTGCGTTGCATTGTCCACTCCGCCCTCGTACGTCATAATCGAGACGATGACGAACGAGCCGCTCAGCGTCGTCATGACGATCCAGAGCACGGACGTCTTAATCTGCTCCCACGACAGCGGAAGCGTAATGAGCCGGAATTGCCGCCATTGGGACGCGCCGTCGATTTCGGCCGCCTCGTACAGCGAGGACGGAATTGCGAGAATGCCGGCGATAATCAGAATAATCGTAAAGCCGACACCGGCCCAGATCGAAGGCGGCAGCAAGGCGAAAATCGACCATTTGTCGCCGAGCCAGGCAAAATCGTACGTTTTCCCCGTAATCGCGGTAATCGCTGAATTCAGAAAGCCGACGTTCGGGTTGTACACATAGCGCCACAACACCCCGACGACGACGACCGACAATACGTTGGGAATGAAGAAAATTGTCCGGTAGAAGCCCGAGCCTTTGATGTTGAAGCGAGTGAGCGCCACTGCGAAAAAGACGGAAATAAGCATAAAGCCGATAATTTTGCCGAACACGAGAATGTAGTCGTTGCGGATCGTCTTCGGAATGACGTCGTCGTTCATCATCTCCTTAAAGTTGTCCAGCCCGATAAAATTGTACGTCTCGGATCCGCCGGACCAGTCGAACAGACTAAGGTAGATGCCTTTAAGGAGCGGATAGATGCCGAATACGAGATAGAGCAGCAGCGTCGGTAAAATAAACGTAAGAATGAACGCGTTACGCTTCATCTTCGCGGAGCCGGCACGTTTGGCGTTGTTCATAGAGACCTCCGTTGGTTGCCCGAGAAGCGGGGCCGGGAACCTAGGGCGTGTCTTCAAACCCGCTCAGGGGCATCTATCACCGCCTTTTCGCCCCCTGCTGCGTCACTTTTGCTTGACGTACCTCCGGTACGCCTTCACAAAAGTTCCTTGCATGGAACGAAAATTCGGCAATGTCTGCTGTCCTCGGAGTATGAAGACACGCCCTAATCTCTCCCGACCGCCGCTCCGTTCATCGGCAGCCTATTTATTTTCCTTCGCGCGGATTTTCTCCGTCGCTTTCTCCATGCGGTCAACCCACTCGTCCGGCGTAATGTCGCCCTTCGTCAGCGCCAGCGTCGCATTGTTGCGCTCGGTGACCAATTCTTCCGGAATGACGACCTCCGGAGAAACGACCGTGCTGTCCGAGTTATAGAATCTCGAAGCTTCCTTCGTCAGCGCAGGCGCGTTTGTCGCTTCCAAGTCCGCCTTGATGTTCGAAGGCGCCTTGGACAGCTCCGCCCACGACTTGCCGTGAGCTTCCGTGTAGAGGAACTGCAGGAACTCTTTAGCCGCATCCGGATTTTTCGCTTTCTTCGCGATCGCCACCGTAGCTACGTAAGGGTTGGCGACGTATTTGCCGCCATTGTCCTGCGTAATCGAAGGCAGGAAGCCGAATTCAAATCCGGCCGGCGTATCGTTGGCCATTTCGCTCTCTACCCATAGACCGTTCGGGATAAACGCCGCTTTATGCTGCAGCCATTGCGATTGGGAGTCGGTATGGTTAAGCGCCGGCGACCCTTTGTCGAAGAAGCCTTTATCGCGCATCTGCACGATTTTGTCCAGCGCCTTCTTAACAGGCTCGCTGCTCCAAACTCCGGCTTCAAGCGCGTTGATCTTCTTCACAATGGAGGTATCGTAGCCGTTCATCGCGACGATCGCCGGATCCAGCAGGCCTCCGTTGATGTAGTACGGATAGACGCCGGTATGGATGTAGACGCTCATCTGGCCATCCGCTTTGATCTTGTCTCCGAGCGCCAGGAAGCTTTCGAAGTCCTTCGGCGCTTCCCAGCCTTTTTCCTTAAAAAGCGCCTTGTCGTAGAACGTGCCCCAGGAGCCGAATACGAGCGGAACCGCATGAACCTTGCCCGCCTGATACTCCTCCGGCTGGGCGATCAGCATGTCGCTGAGCAGCTTGCCGTCGGTGTTTTGCGCCGTTTTGAACCAGTCTGTAATGTCCAGCAGCTGGTCGTCCGTCACCATCTGTCTCGTGTTGGAGCCTGCGCCGTCGATGTAGACGAAATCCGGGGGGCTGCCTTGAATCCAGCGCGGCTTCATCTGATCGTTGATTTTCGGACCGGCAGACTCTTTGATTTTCAAGTCCGGATGAAGCTGCTGGAATTCTCCGATTACTTCCTTCCACCAAGCGTCGCCGTATCCGCCGACAAAATACTGAATTTCGAAATCTCCGGTCAGCTTGACGCCTTCGGGACTTGCGCTCTCCGACCCTGAAGCGCTTTCAGACGGCTTCGCGCTTTCGGACGCTTTCGGGCTTGCCGACGGCGAGGCGTCGTTTCCTTTGTCCTTGTTTCCTCCGCATGCGGACAGAACAAGGGTAAGCATCAGCAGTACAGAACCCCATGTCATCGTTTTTCTAAAAAATCTCGACACGATAAAACCTCCTTGATTTCGATGTTTGATGGCTTGCATGTTCATCATAATCGTTATCAAGAAGGATCCGAATCGAATATATTTCTGTAAAACATGGAAAAAAGTACTGCGTTACGGTTTGCGACTGAGTGCGATTTCCTGCAGTCTGTCGAGCACCTGGCGCGGGCTCATCGGTCCGGACAGCACGGCCGGTCCCATATTTCTCGTCGCGTCCTGCACAGTAGACCAAGCCGGATCGTGAATCGGATAGAACATCGCCCGCTTCAAGGCGTCCAGATTTTTCGTCATCGCCGGGTTATTCAGACTCAGGTTGTCGCCGACCGTACGCGTAACCGGCAGGAAGCCTTCTCTAAGAATCAGTTCCTCGTATCTGTCATCCTCGTAGAGGAAGTCAAGGAACAGGGATAGCGCCTCACGATCGGTATGGTCGGTCTTGAACGAGATCAACACATCCTGGACGCCGAATACAAACGGCTCGACGCCATCGCGGACGGGAATCGGCCCCTTGCCCCATTTCAGGCCCTTATACTCGTAAGGGACGACCGATTCGAAATAGTTGCCGGAGATCATCATCCCCAGCTTCCCGTTGCCGAGAATGCGCTGCTTCTCGTCGCGCGTCGTCACGGTCGGATCGGCGTCCGTCAAGCCCTCCTCGTACAGCCGCTTCAGAAACTCCAGTCCCTCGACGTTAGCCTCGGAGTTGATAGCCCATTTGCCGTCCTTCATCCAGCCCCCTCCGGCGCCGATGAAGAAATACGTCAAATACGCCCATATCTCGTTGTCGGACAGATCGACGCCGAAGCTTTCGACCTGCAGCTTAGTTTTGATCCGACGCGCCGCTTGCTCCAGCTCGGACCAGGTTGCGGGCGGCTCGGACAAGCCGGCCTCATCGAATAAATCCTTGTTGTAATACAACTCCCGAACGGTGGACACGTACGGAATCGAATACTGCACGCCGCCGACTTTATGCGGATACGCCAGAAAAGGATACAGCTTCGCCGACAGCTCGGAGGACAGCAATTCGTCCATGCGGTTAAGCTTCCCGTCCTGGGCGAAATGCGCATACAAATTCGACAGCATCAGGTCGGGAGGCTGGTCTCGGCTGATCATCGTTTTGTAGACGCTGTCGATAATGTCCCAGTTGATGACCTGCAGCTCAATGTCGATGTGCGGATATTCGGATTCGAACTCGTTGACCAGATTTTCGAAGTACGGCTTGGTCGCGGTGCTGTATTCCGCGGCGACAAATTTGATCAGCGATTTCTTCTCGATATTCGACGCTGCCGGGGCGGTATCGCCCATGCCCGCGTATCGGACGATCAGCCCGATCGCCAGCAGCGTCAGCAGCAGCGACAGCCCGATTGTCGCCATCGACGATTTACTCATCCGCTCGGTTGCCCCTTTCAAAACCGCTTAATCCACCAACGGGAACAGCAGCTCTTGATTGCCTTGCGTATACAGATTGTCCTTCGTAATGACCTGAGCTTCGATATTCAGCCTCGGATCAAGCTTGACGCCCCGCAGCGCCCGCGCGGCCGATTCGATCGCCAGATAGCCCATGTTAAACGGTTTCTGAACAACCGTCGCCTGCAGGACGCCTTCCTCCAGCAGTTTGATCTCGTAGATGGAGCTGTCGAAGCTGACCAGCTTGACCTTCCCGACCAACTCTCGCTCCTTGATCGCCTTCGCGGCTCCAACTGTCGCCTGTTCGTTCAAGCCGACGATGCCCCGAAGAGCGGGGTAGCGGTCGAGCAGTTCTCCCGTCCGCTCGTACGCGTCGTCCTCTTGCCCTCCGAATTCGTGCTTGCCGAGAAATTCGACGACAGGAGTCTCCGCGAACGCCTCCTCCAGCCCTCTAAGCCGATCCACCTGCGCAGAAGTTTCGACGCGGTCTCCGAGCACGGCGACCTGGAACGTCTCTTTGTCCTGCGGTGCAAACATGCTCCGTCCGGCCAGCCGGCCTGCCTCCACATGATCGGTCGCGACCAGGCTGGCGGGCTGGCTGCCCGGAACGTCCGTATCGATCAGAATCAGCTTCGCCCCGGCCCGCCTCGCATCGCGCGTCGCAGCCTCGAGCTTGAGCGGCTCCGTCGCGCCCAGCACGAGGGCGGCGGGCTTCTTGGCCAGCGCTTCTCCGATCATCCGGATTTGCCCTTCCGCGTCCGTATCGGACAGCGTCCCCGTAATCTCGATGTCGATGTCGAACTCCTTGGCCGCCAGCTCCATTCCCTCGCGCACCGTCCGCCAATATTCGGAACGGATGTCCGACGTCTTCAGCACAACGGCGATTTTCTTGCCCCGATCGCTTGTCAGCCGCAGCGTATCGATGCCGTAGACAATGAGCAGCGCCGTAACCAGAAGCAGCAGCACCGCCGTCAACGATCGTTTTCCCGGACTCATGCGGCTCCCCCTCTATGTCAGCTTTGGCAGCACGACCGTCACCTCGGTGCCGATCGATAGCTCGCTCTTGATCCGAATTCCGTACTCGCCGCCGAACAGCTTAATCCGCTCGTTGACGTTGCGAATGCCAATGCTTGCCGCCGGCCCTTCCGTTGGCTTCAGCACCTGTTCCAGACGGGACGGCTCCATGCCGATGCCGTTGTCCGCGATCACGAATTCGAGATGCTGTTCGTGAACGCTGCCGACGATGCGAATCATCCCGAGCCCCGGTTTGTTCTTGATGCCGTGATAGATCGCGTTCTCGATAATCGGCTGCAAAATGATTTTCGGCACCTTATAGTTCATCATCGCGGGATCCGCCTCGATCTGAAAATCAAGCTTGTCCTTATATCTCATCTTCTGGATCGACAGGTAATGCGTAATGTGCTCCAGTTCGATGCGTACCGGTACCGTCTCGTCGTTCCGGTTAATGATAGCCCGGAACAGCTTGGCCAACGAAGAGGTCATCTCCACCACCTCTTCGTGCTTGCGGCGTTCGGCCATCCAGATGATCGAGTCGAGCGTGTTGTACAGAAAATGCGGATTAATTTGCGATTGCAGCACCTTTAATTCGCTTTTCCGTTTGAAGTCTTCGTTCTGGATAATCTGGTCCATCAATTCCTTAATGCGGCCGACCATCACGTTAAACGTACGGCCGAGCTGGCCGATCTCGTTCTCCGGCAGCGCTTCGGTGCGGACGTTGAAATCCCCTTTTTCCACCTTCTTCATCTGAAGCTGCAGCCGTTTGATCGGACTGGATAGACGCCCGGAGAAGTAAAAGGACAGCAGCAGCGCGATGACGAGAGCGAGCACGGTCCAAAGTAGATAGGACATCCGGATCTGCTCCTGATTGACAATCAACTCGTTCGCATAGGCGACGCCGACGATTTTCCAGCCGAAATGGGTTTCCTGGATCGTATAGATGCGCTTGCTGCCGCCCTCTCCCGCCGTAAAGCTGCCGGTTCCGGTCGTCATCACCCTGTCGATCAGCTCGGTCTTCAGATTGCTGGCGATCAGCTTCTGCTGCGGATGGTGAACGATGCCGCCCTCCGAGTCGAGAATGAACACGTAGCCCCTTTTGCCCAGATTGATCTGACTGCAAATTTCCTTGATGACGCTCAAATTCAAATCCACTAGAAAAATACCTTCGCCCGTAATGCCGTCCGCGCTCTTCAGCTCGCGGCTGAGCGACACAACCCAGCGGTACTCGTTCTGGATCAGGTTCTGTACGTGCGGAGAAGACAAAACCGAGCGGCCGCCTCCCTTCTTGGCATCTCTGTACCAGGGCTGCTCCTCGATTCGGCTGCTCGGGTTCAGGCTCGTGATACGACGATCAGAGACGATGCGGCCGTTGTAACCAAACACCATAATCGATGCGATATCCTTGCGCGTAACCCGTATGGATTGGAACAGATCGGATATTTTTTTCTCGTACGGCCTGACGTCCTCTTCCAACAGAAAGCTCGTGCTCTCGATGTAATATTTCAAGTCTTTGTTCGTCAGCGCGAGAATTCCGATGTTCTCCATATTATTAATGTAGGATTGCAGGTTGAGATTGACCTGTTGTACGATTTCCGAGATATAGTGCTCCGAATTGCGTTCGACCGACTGCGCGGATAGACGATAGGAGATCAGACTGGTCACCAGAATGGAAAATAAAATCAGGCACAGAAAGGCGACGGATAGACTCACTTGAATGCTTCTGAATTTAAAGGTGTCGGCTGTCCAGCCTTTGATCATGCCGTCGACTCCTTCGCCATCGCGTCGCGGTATTCGGTAGGAGTGACGCCGACGTGCTTCTTGAACAGTACGCTGAAATATTGCGGATCGCCATAACCGACGCCTGCCGCGATATCGTACGTTTTAATCGGCGGATTGGCCTGCAGCAGCGTCTTCGCCGTTTCGAGCCGGATGCGCGTGACGTATTCCATCATCGTCTGCCCCGTATGCTGCTTGAACAACGTACTGAAATAGCTTTTGCTCATATGGACGTGATTGCAAATATCCATCAGCGACAGACTCTCTTCCCGATAGTGCTGTTCGATGTATTCGATTGCGCTGCGCACCTGAAGCTGCGACAGGTCGCTGCGGCGATCCGCAATCAGTTCAATCGCTTCGCAGGATATATTTTTGAGCCATGCCTCCACATCCTCCAGCCGGTGGAATTTATCGATGTGCTGCAGCGCCGAGCCTAACTGGCGCAGCCAATTCCCGCTCTCTCCGAGCAGCTCGTGAATCGAACTTACGACGTCGATCATCATCGACTGGATGCGCACGTAGCACACCTCCAGCGGCAGCGGCGACGACTTGAGCTGGCCGATAAATTGTTCGATCAGCAGATGCGTTTCCCGATGCGTTCCCGTCTTCAGCGCGCTGGCGAACTTGCGATTCCATTCATAGTCGGGCGGGCAGGAGTACGACGAAGGTCGCTCCAAATCCTGCAAACGAATGACCCGGTTGTTGCCAAGCAGAAAACGATAGTCGAGCGCAGACAACGACGCTTCGTAAGACCAGGGGATATCGCTAAGCGAGGAGCATGGCGCGCCGACCCCGATCGTTACCGTAAACTTCATATACTTCTCCATGCTGCGGCGAATCGATTCCGCCAGCTGAGAGATTTCCGCCTCGCCGCCCTCCTCCGGGAAACCGTACAGAAGTACGACGACCCGTTCCTCTTTTGTCCGAAACACAAGAGCGTCCCGGCCTTCCGTCGTCTCCGAGGCAATTTTGTAAGCGGCGTAGCGCTGGAGCTCGGGATTGTTCTCCCAGCGTTCACGAGAACCGTCGTTTAACTGATCGATATCGACGGCAAGCGCGACCAACGGCGGAACGGGCTTGACCAGGCCGAAGTACGCAAACCTGCGCTCCGCCTCCTCTTCGCCGATCGACCCCTGTACGAGACATTCCAGAAACCGCTCCTTAAGCAGGGGCAGGCTTTCCTGCAGCTGTTCGCGCAGCCGGGCCATATTGTCGCGCTCCTCCGCCTCCCGGTCCAGCTCTATCTTGATTTTGTCGAGCAAAGCCCGCAGCTCCCGCGGCGTAATCGGCTTGATTACGAAGTCGTGTACCTTCAATCGCAGCGCCTGCTGGGCATAGTCGAATTCATCGTGTCCGGTCAGAATGACGACCTTCGTATCGGGCGCCGCCTGCGCGACCTGCTTCGTCATCTCGATGCCGTCCATATGCGGCATGCAAATATCCGACAGCACCAGGTCCGGACGATGGTCCAATATCGCCTCCAGCGCCTCCGCGCCGTTCGCATAGCCGCCGACGAACTCGTAGCCGTGGCGGGGCCAATCGATGCTTTCGCGAATCGCTTCCCTGACTTCGCTCTCGTCGTCCACGAGCATAATTTTGTACATGGATGCTGCACCCCCGTGCCATTCGCGAATGTCGTCAACGATCAGGCTCCGGCGAGATGCCGGAAGATGAGCCTTTGATGTTAACTTTACATGACGAATGCCCCGGCAAACAATGTGTTAAATTTCTTTATTGGGTTGAAAATCTTACTATGGCGGACAAATACAACAAAGAAGGGACTGTCCCCCTAAGTAAGGTCGTACAGGATAATCGAACAAGAAAAAGTACATGTATCTCCTGGAGATGCCTCATACGGTACTGAAATCACCTCTTAACGGGTTTACCCATTCAGATTTCAGTATCGTATAGCATCGGAAGGAGATACATGTACGCCAACATTCCCTATCGATTATCTTTTTGTACGACTCTTTTTACTTCGGGGACAGCCCCTTCATTCCTCTGCCGGAGCGCCGATGACACCGCATATGACCGATATCGTCAGCCTTTGACGCTCCCCAGCACGATGCCTTTCATGAAGAAGCGCTGCAAGAACGGATAGACAAGCAGAATCGGCAGCGCGCCGAGGAAAATCTGAGCCGCCTTGGCCGTTCTGTCGCTCACCTCGGCGAGAGACTTCATGTCCGCCGCAGAGACGAGGCTGAGATCGCGGTTGATGACGACCGTCTGCAAATAGCTTTGAAGCGGATAATGGTCCGGTGAGTTCATGAAAATAAGGCCGTCGAACCAGGAATTCCAATGGCCTACTGTCGCGAACAACGTAAGCGTCGCCAGTGCGGGCGCGGACAGCGGCACCATAATGCACCACAACGTCGTCCAGTGGCCCGCGCCGTCGATGAATGCGGCCTCCTCCAATTCGCGGGGCAGCCCTCGAAAAAAGTTGAGCAGCAGCACCACATTAAAGATAGGAACCGCCCCCGGAAGCACAAGCGCCCAGATCGAGTCCATAATGCCTGTATACTTTACGATCATATATTGCGGAATAAGGCCGCCATAGAACAGCATCGTAACGACGAATATCCAGACGTAGAGCGTGCGGTAAGGAAAACGGCCAACCTCCTTGGACAACGGATAGGCGACAAGAATGGTCAGCGCCATGTTGACCGTCAGTCCGATTGCAACCCGCGTCAGCGTCACCCCTATCGACTTCAGAAACTCCGGCTTAGCCAGCACGAAACGATAAGAGCTTAGCGTAAAATCGACGGGCCACAGCTTCACGAGCCCGGCGGTCGCCGCTTGACTGGAGCTGAAGGAGACGGCCAGCACATGGATCAGCGGGATGAGACAGAGCAGAGATAACAAGGCTAGCGCCGCATAGTTTGCGCCGATAAACACTTTCCTGCCCGGGGAGTAAGACTCGACCATATTGCCCCTCCTTTCAAAAAATCCGATAGTTCGCGAATCGATAGGCTAAATAGTAGGATGCGGTAATAAACGTGAACGACACGACGGATTTGAACAATCCGACCGCCGTAGCCACTCCGTACTGAGCGTCGACGAGGCCGATCCGGTACACGAACGTATCGATAATATCGCCGCTTTCGTATACCTGCGGGCTGTACAGATTAAACACCTGGTCGAATCCGGCGTTAAGAACGTTGCCCAGCGCCAGCGTCATCGTCAGCACGATGATCGGCATCATGCCCGGCAGCGTCACGTTCAGCGTCTGCTTCCAGCGCCCCGCCCCGTCCACGATGGCCGCTTCGTACAGCGCGGGATTGATGCCAGTTAAAGCGGCAAGGTAGACGATCGTATTAAATCCGAATTCCTTCCATACGTCCGACAGGACGAGAACTGGCCGAAACCAGGAATTGTCGCCGAGGAAATAAATCGATTCGATGCCGAAGAGGCCGAGAAATTGATTCACGATGCCGCTTGAGGGCGACAAAATATCGATCAGAATGCCCCCAAGAATAATCCACGATAGAAAATGCGGCAAATAGATCAGCGTTTGCACGCCGCGCTTGAACAGTTCCTTGCGCACTTCGTTCAGAAGCAGCGCGACGGTAATCGGCACGATCAGGCCGACGACGATTTTGAACATCGCGATGAGGATCGTGTTTTTAAGCACCCGCATCGAATCGGGCATATCGAGCACATAGCGGAAATTATCCAGCCCCGCCCAATCCGAAGCGAACAATCCCCCTTTGGCCGGCATGAACTTCTGGAAAGCGATGACGATTCCGACCATCGGACCGTAGCTGTAGATCAGCACCAGAATCAAGCCCGGCAGCAGCATCATATGCAGCGGCCAATAAGGCGATTTCATGTTACGCAGCATCGCTGCCCCCTCCTGCTTTCGTTATCTTGTAAGACGGAAAAGATGATCGATAGACAATGTTGTCGCGCATGTATCTCCTTCCGATGCTATACGATCCCGAATGGGGAACGATTAACCCGTTATCAGGTGATTTCAGGAGCGTATGAGGCAATCTTCGGGAGATACATGCACTTTTTTCATCGACAATCTTTCATGACTTTACCTATGATCCGCCAGCCTCCGGACTACTTGGCAGCCTTCCATTCGTTGACTTCCGCCGTAATCGCGTCGCCGCCGAGCTTCTTCCAGTCGCTTACGAACTTATCGAAGTTGTCGATCGAATCTCCCATGATGATTTTCGAGAATACTTCCAGCTCCATCTTCTGCAGCGTGGCGTCCTTCTCTACCATCGTCGACGTAGGAGCCCCGAAGAACTCGTTCGACAAAATGAGATTTTCCGTCACATACTTGTTAACGACCTTGAACGAACCGTCCTTGCCGAATACGCGCTCGTACGCCCAGCCGAGCTCCGAGCCTTCCTTGCCGGACAAGTATTCGTTAATCTGCCGCTCGTTTTCCTGCTCCTCCGGATTCAGCTTGCTCTTGTCGCCACTGTTGGCCGCTTCCAGCAGGTGCAGGTGAATGTCCAGATTTTTGCGCGCCGGCCAAGTCCGGAACGGAATATACTTATGCCGCTCGATTCCTCCACTCGTAAAGTGGTCCGCGTAGTTTTCCGGGGTAGTCGTTTCGCCCCATCCGGTCTCGACGAACAGATTGATGATTTTCAGCAGCGCTTCGGGGTTTTTCGCGTTCTTGAGAACCACGTAGTAAGATTCGACTGCGAGATCGGTTCGAGGCTGCGCAGTCCGATCATCCACGGATACGAGCGGATAAGACTGCCATTCGGCGCTCCCGTCGTTTTTCTTATTGTCCACGAGCGGCCAGAGCGGGTTCCACATCTGACCGAAATGCATGCCCGCGCGTCCCGCGGCTGCGAACTCCGCCGCTTTGCCCGCATCCTTAACGCCGAACTCCCGGTCGATCTCGCCTTTCTTGTACATTTCCTGCAGCTTGGCGAGCGCCTGTTTCATCTCCGGCTGAATGCTCCCGTATATGAGCTGGCCCGACCCGTCTTGAATCCATTGGCGCGGATAGGCATGGAAGCCGTTCAAAAAACCGTCTACGCCTGCGTATCCTCCGTACAAATCCTTGTTCAGCGAAATTCCGATCGTATCCGGTTTGCCGTTCCCGTCCGGATCCTGCGTCGTAAACGCCTCTGAAATCGCGTAAACGTCATCCATCGTTTTCGGCTCGGGCAGGTTCAGCTTTTTCAGCCAATCGCTGCGCACCCATAGCATCATCGTATTGTCCATCGACGACGTCGTGTTCGGGACAGCCATCAGCTTGCCGCCGAACGTCGCCGAAGCCAGCGCGTTCGGTCCGTCCTGGTTCATCATCTCTTTCGTAAGCGGCGAGGCGAACTGCTCGTACACTTCGGTCAGATCCATCAACAGGTCGGCTTCCACCAATTGCTTGAGCTGGCGCGAGTTGACCGAAATAAAATCGGGCAAATCTCCGGAAGCGATCGAGACGTTCATCTTCTGCTCGCCTTGGCCGCCCGGAGCGTCGCCGCTAACGACCCAGTTGTTCTTCACGGCGATGCCCAGCTTGTCTTTAATCGACCGCGTCCAGACGTTATTATCGATCGATTCTCCTTCGTCGTACTTGTACGTATCGTTAACGATCCGAACGGTCGTAATTTCGATTGGCGGATCGTATTTGCTGAGCGGCCCGTTAGGCGCAGCGCTGTTCTCTATTGGTTCGGTCGCGCCGCTGGCGCTTGACGAGGGCGCGGATGCCTGCCCTCCGTTGGTCTCCTTGTTCTCAGTCCCGGAGCAAGCGCTTACAAATAACATTAAAGCAGCAAGCCCTGCAGCCGCCCCCGACGTCCCCTTCCATCTCTTCATATTACTCCTCCTCATTTAACGTAGTAGTTTGCCTGTGTTCAGTATAGGTCGGAGCGCCGAACGATGAAATGGAACAACGTATAGATTTGTTCTCTTTTATTTTGAAATTCGGGCAAAGGGGAGCGCTGAACGTTCAACGCCCCGCTTGCTCGCGATATTCTTGCGGCCCAAGCCCGGTATGCTTGCGGAAGAAGCGGGTAAAATAGCCAGCGTTTTCGAAGCCGACGGCAGCGGCCAGCTCGTGAATCTTAAGGTGGGAGTGCTGCAGCAGCTCCTTCGCCTTCTCCAGACGAACGCCGACAATGTAGTCAGACAAATTTTGTCCAGTCGTTTGCTTATAGAGCACCGACAAATAAGCCGGGTTCAAATAGACGAGCTCGGCAAGAGCGGTAAGCGACAGATCGCCCCCGACCCGCTCGCGGATATGACGGTTGACCCGCTCGACGATTCTGTCCGTACGTTCTTCCTGAGCGCCCCGCTTGAAAGCGATTAATCGCGCGGCCGTATCTTGCAGAAATCTGACCGCCTGCTCCCGTGCGGGGTGCCCCTTCGCGTCCATCAGTCGTTCCAGCAGATCGTCCTCCATCTCCTCCGCCCAGCCCGCGCGGTTGATTAGCCCGATCATCAGATTCGCGGCCGTATAATACGCCTCCAGATAACGCGAATACTCTCCTCCGTGACCGACCATTGCCGCGATCGCCGTTATCGCCTCTTCCTCGCGCCCGCTCTCCAGTGCGGCTTCGAGCCGCTCGCGCTGTCGGGACAGCTGTGTCGGCCAGCATGCCTCTCCGCGCTCGGGTTCGCTGCCCGCGCCGGACAGCAGCTGCATGTTCTCGCCCAAGCCTACGCCGACGACCAACCTGCGCCTCATCAGGTAGTAAGAGTCGGCGAGTGCGGACCACGGGACGAATCCCCGGCTGCTGATGACGGACAGAGGCAGCCGCAGAAGCTGCGTACAGGCCGTTTGGGCCGTCTCCAGCGTGCCGGCGACAAAAGCGGTCATTGCCTCGGCATCCTTTAGCGAACCGACGACTTGCTCATTCTCGTTCGGCTGCAGCAGCAGCATTAAATAATGCTCGTCCACATGTACGGCTTGCATTCGTACTTTCTCGAACAGTTCTCCCATAATATTCTCAATCGCGAACTGCAGCAAAGTTCGCCCGCCGCCCTTCATCTCCTCCGGCCAGCGATCCACCCTTGCCAGAACCGGCAGCAGCGGCGCTTCCGCATCAAGCGAACAGCCCAGCTCTTCAAGACGGACCGCAGACAGTCCGGCATCCTCGATCCCATGCAGCAGCGCGCGGCGAAACCATTCGTTACGCAGGGAAGGCAGCGCTTGGCGAATTCTCTCCTGTGCGTCGCGCATAATCTGCTCGTTGCGCCATTCCTCCTGCAATGCCGCTACGGCGGTGCCGATCGCTCGCTCGATCGGCTCGTCTCCCTCCGTCTTCAAAATATAATCGACGCTTCCGTCCCTCATCGCCTGCTGGACATAGCTCGTCTCGTTGATCCCCGTCAAGAAAATCACCTTGCATCTCGGCCATCTGGCCCGAATCTCCTTCAGCAGCCGCAGCCCGTCCATTCCCGGCATCCGAATATCGCTGAGCACGATATCGATCTTGATCCGGTTCAGCCATTCGATCGCTTCGATCGCCGAATAGGCGCGGTACAGTTCGAGCTCGGGCAAGTCGGCTTCCTCCAGCATTTCGTACAGCCCGTCTACCGTATACGGCTCGTCGTCAACGATTAACAGTCGATGCATCGTCTTCCTCTCCTTTCTTCAGCGGCAGCTTCAGCTCCGCAAGCAAGCCTCCGCCCTCGCCTCGCGATAAGATTAATCCGCTCTCCGGCCCGTACTTGATCTGCACGCGCCGATGAACGTTGATCAGCCCCGTGCTCTCGGTCTGTCGCTCCGGATCGAGCATCATCTGGCGCAGCTCCTGCAGCTTGCGCTCGTCCAGTTCCTCCCCGTTGTCCTCCACGGACACGACGAGCATATCCGGCTCCTGCCGGAAGGCGACGGCGATCCAGCCGTCCGTCATTTTATTTTCCAGCCCGTAGTTGTACGCGTTCTCAATTAGAGGCTGTAGGATCAGCCTCGGTACAAGGTAGCGCTCCAGCTCCGCAGGAAGCTCGGCGAATTCGCTGCGAATCCGGCTCCCGAAGCGAAAGGATTGGATTTCCGTGTATGTCCGTGCATACTTCACCTCAAGCTGCAGCGAAATTTCGTCCTTCCCGTCCCGAGTAATGAACTGGAAGTAATCTCCCAAATATTTTGTAAACCGCACGATGTTGTCATGGTCCCGCAGCTTCGCCATGCGATGGAGGATAAAGAAGCTATTGTACAGAAAATGCGGATTGATCTGGGACTGCAGATGCCGAAGCTCGGCGAGTCGAACCCGATACTTATGCTCGTACACCTCGTGAACGAGCACGTTCAACTCCCTGACCATCGTGTTAAACCGGTTGAACAGCACTCCGAATTCGTCCTTAAGCGGATATTGGACGACAATGTTCAGATTCCCCTGCTCGACTTTGTTGAAGGAGCGAATAAGCGTGCGCAGCGGCCGCTGTATGATTCGGTAAAGGCTCAGCGCGAAGAAAATGACGATCACGACCGACATCAGCGTCAGCAGCAGCATCCACCAGCGATACCGTTCGAGCGAGCCGAAGGCCGCGCTTTCCGGCATCAGAATCGATAGCGTCGTATCCAGCTTAGCCGACGATTTGTCGATGACCAAATATTTTTCCCCGCCTACGTTAAGCGTCTGGCCGGGAGCGGAGCCGCTCTGCCGCTGAAGAACGGCCGCCTCTGCCTCCGGCAAGCTTTTGTCGTCGACTATGCTCCAAGGCAGGCGGTTACCGGTCAACACGGCCGTCTCTCCGTTGTTCGTGAATTGACGAAGCGCTTCCCGCAGCGCGGGCTTAGACACCTCCACCGCCAGCAGAAATACCGGAGCCTTCTTGCCGGATGGGGGATCGGGATAGGGAACGCTGATGAACAGCCGGTCTTTCCACAGCAGATAAGGAGATTCGTAGCGGTTAGTCGCTACGGATAGCGCGAGGAACGCTTCTTCGTCGAAGGCGACGATCGCGTTGTCGTTCGAGGTGACGCTGCGGTCCAACCGCGGAATGAATGCGATTACATTTTGCACGAAGCTATTCGACGTTTTCACCAAGTTCAGCTTGCTCTTCAGCGCCAGAATCGCATCCGTCCGCTCAATGTCGGACATCACGTCGACCGCAGTGCTTAGCTTCATCAGATCCACGTCGTTCACATAGGCTTCGATCAGCTTGATGACCCGCTCGAAATCCGACTCGATCAGGTTGACGTACAGCTCCACCTTGGCGTTCATCGAGCTGACGATTTCCTTGCGGACCGTCTCCTGGCCGGACTCGTTCATATACAGGTTTAGCGTGTATAGCGGAATCAGCAGCGCCAGGAACGTCAGGACGATCTTCATGAAGATGGAGCTGCGGGGCGCCTGCGTAATGATCTTCATTAAAGTGGCCTCCTTCTTCACGGGTGCGATAAAAGAAAACAGTCTTCCGCCTCTATTCTACATGGAGACGAAAGACTAGACTCGAGAATCGAATTAACCATCGAATTTTTCAAACGACCGCTTACAGCTTCTTCCCTTTGCCCGAGATGATTTTGACCATATCGTTTTCCAGCTTTACCTTGTAGGTCAGACTGTACTTGCTAAGCACCGTTCCTTCGTCGCGGTTTTCCCAGGCTTCGATGGTCGCGGAGATTTGCGCCTCTTTTTCCGTCCCCGACAGAACCGAGCTGCTGGTCACCGTTACGCTCTCCGTGTTCAGGTAGCCTTCGCGGAACTTCTCGTAGGTCGTTTTCGTCTGCCAGTCGCTGCCCAGAACGCTGTACGCCGACACATAATCGCCGCTGCTCAACGACTCGTAAAAGTATTGGACGATATACTGGGCGTCCGCCGCAAACGTTTCTTTCGTATATCCCGTCGTAAAGACGGCGTCGGTGCCCAGACTGGACGATTGCTTCGCCAGCTCCTCGTCCGGATTCAAGCTCCAATCCTCGATCATGCCGGCGATTTGACGATACGGAATGCTAAAGCCGATGCTTCCCTGATCGTTGCCCGCGGAATTGATTCCGATCACCTTGCCGTTGCTTTCCAGCACAAGCGGCCCGCCGCTGTTGCCGTGCGTAATCGGCGCGGAGATTTGATAGACGCCGCGATATTTGGTCGAATCGATGTCCATGTCGCGGTCGACGCCGCTAATGATGCCGGTCGTAACCGTATTATCCAGGCCTAAAGGACTGCCGAAAGCCATGACCTGATCGCCGATCTCGATCTTCGTTTCCTTATCGACCGCCATCGGCTCCTTGCCGACCAACGCTTCGACCCGAACGACGGCGATGTCCTTCTCCTCGTCTATGCCGATCACCTTGCCGGGATGAATGCTCATGTCGCTCGTCTTCACCCGAACGCTGAGAGCGCCGGTGACGACATGGGCGTTAGTAACGACGTCTCCCTTGTCATTATAGAGAAAACCCGAGCCAAGCGACGTGCCGTCCTCCAAGGCCACTTCGATCGAAACGACGTGCTTCTGGCTTTCGCGAATCATTTCTTTAAGATTGGGCTTGGCGTCTTCCTTCACTGCAATATCGGGACTGCCAAGCTGCGATTCCGCATGCACGACAGAGGCGCTCCAGCGATCGTTCAGCTCGTAGGCGGCGAAGCCCCCAGAGGCGAGAATTAAACCTGAGATGACGAACGCAATCCAGTTTTTCATAATCTGCGGTCCTGCCTTTCAGTTAGTTAAGCTGCCACTCGGCGCGGTTCACATTTACCGAGCTCATGTTGTCCTCGTAGTTGTAGAACTCCGCATAGAAATCTCCCTCGTCCCCGGAAGCGAGAAATTCCGGCGAGACATAGACGGAGGCTTGATCCACGGCTTCTCCGGATTCATCCAAAATATCGAAATAAAGGAGAACGGAGCTGATTGAACGCGTCGCGCGATTTTTGATCGTGCCCTCCACGATGAAGTAGCCGTATTCGTCCGTGAACGCATCGACCGAGACCAACTCTACCGCTTCCGTCCTGTTGGCAAGGTCCTCCTGATTCGCCTTCTCGATCGCTTCCTCGATGCGGCGGTTCTCCGCCTCTTCGAACGATTGCTTTTTCTGCTCGACGGTCGTTTTCAGCGTTGTCAGCTTCTTGTTGCTCTCGTCAAACTTCAGCGCCTCTTCCAGGGTGACAAGCGCATTTGCGAATTGCTTGTCGCTGAGCTCGGCAGACGCTTTGTCGTAAGCGATGTCCGCGATTTTCTGCTTGATTTGATTAGCCGCCTTTTGTGCCGCCTCGCCCTTGTAATCTCTGATGACATTAAACAGAGGAGCCAGTTCCTCGACCGCTTTCTTCGCTGGCAAGCCGGCGACAACCTGCTCTACGACGACCTCTTCCTTCTTCGTATCGACAGCGGCGACGAGCTTCTGGAAAACGGGGCCGGAACGGCTTGCCAGCTCCTTCTGCAACGAATCGATCTCCTTGATCGCCTCGTCGAACTTCTTGCCCTTCCGCTGCTTGTCGGCGTCGTCCAAGCGGGCCTGCAGAGCGATCGCGTCCGTCAGCAGCTTCTGATCCGAGAGCAGCACACGGTGGTCCGGCCGCTTCTCCAGCGCCTTCTCGATCGCGGCCTTGCCTTCGGCCAGCTTGCCGTCCAGCGCAAGCTGCTCTCCCTGCTGCAGCAGCTCTTCGACCTGGCGGTTAACCGATTTTTGATACGCATAAATTGATCCCAGCAGCGCCGCTACGATAACCAGGCTGACAATGGGAAGCACATATACAAGAATAGGGACTCGTTTGCGCGAAGCCGGATTGGCCGTCGTATCGCCGATATAATCTTGAATGCCTCTGCCGTTCAAAGCAGGATCAAGGGCGACCGCCGTCTCGTTCTCCTCGGGGATCCCTGCAGGATCCGTTCTCTCCTTCATTTCCTCCGTCTGCCCGACGGCTGCGAGAGAAGCTCCGCAATGATTGCAAAACTTGCTTCCCTCCGGAAGCTCCGTGCCACATTTCAAACAAAACATTGCCTTACCCCTTTAAACGTCGTTAGTATGAATCACATTTTATGCAAACAATTATAATTCGACATTTTTTCGATTTTTCCTGCCGAGCTATAACATTGAACATGAGCAGGAGGGTGCGGAGCTAGGTTTGTGTAGACAGAAAAGGACTGTCCCATAAGCACAGCTGCTTAAGATGATCGATAGACAAATAAAGGCGTATGTAACTTATGTACCTTTAGCCTCGATTATCGTTCAGAGCAACCTGAAATGCTTAGGAGACAGCCTTATTATTTGTTACGTTGAAAATGGATGGCCGCTCGCGGCATCTACTCGCGTGGCAACTCCCCGTCCAAATACCGCTTCAGCACAATCGCCTGATTGTGCCGTTCGTCCTTCGCCGCGTATAGCAGCGTAACGTCCTGCTCCTTGACCCATGACCGCAGCTGATCGACATGAGGCCGGGCCGCTTCGTCTCGCAGCTCGGCTGCATAGCTCGCCTGAAATTGTTCGAATCGCTCAGGCACATGGCCAAACCAGCGGCACAGCTCCGGGCTGGGCGCAACCTCCTTCAGCCACACTTCCGCACCAACCCGCTCCTTCGTCATTCCCCGCGGCCACAGCCTGTCCACCAGCACTCGAAATCCGTCGCCGGTTTCCGTCTGTTCATAGACCCGCTTGATTTTGAATTGTCCCATCGCCGCAACTCCTTCCGCTTGAGCCAAGCGCTGATTGTTTCTTTCATTGATATTATACGAAAAAAGAAGAAGAGCAGGGAGCGCATTGGGGACGCTCCTTGCTCTTCTTCTGTAAGCTAGACTCCGGAGTACGCCATAAACCCGCCGTCTACCGGTATCGTAACGCCCGTGACAAAGCCCGACGCGGAGTCGTCCACGAGCCACATCAGCGCGCCTAGCAGGTCCTCCGGCTTGCCGAATCTCCTCATCGGCGTATGGGAGATTATTTTGTGAGAACGCTCCGTCAGCGAACCGTCTTCGTTCGTCAGCAGCCTGCGATTCTGTTCGGTCAGGAAAAAGCCCGGAGCAATCGCATTCACCCGTATGCCCGCTTCCGCCATATGCACCGCCAGCCACTGCGTAAAGTTATCGACAGCCGCCTTGGCCGCGCTGTACGCGGGCACCTTCGTCATCGGGCTCGGCGCGCTCATGGACGAGAGGTTGACGATCGTCGCGCCCGGCTTGCCGGCCATCCGCTTCGCGAATACTTGCGTCGGGATCAGAGTGCCCAGGAAGTTCAGGTTGAGGACAGAGGAAAAACCGTCCACAGTCAGATCGAAAAACGTCTTAACGTCCGGCTGCAGCAAGTCCGCAGCTTCAAAGGTTTCCTTCGTCGTAATGCCGTCGGGGTGATTGCCCCCTGCCCCGTTAATCAAAATATCGCACGCCCCCAGCGCCTTCGCCACCTGCTCCTCCGCCGCCTGAACGCTGTCCGAATTCAGTACGTCGCAGGCGACGGCGATCGCTTCTCCGCCATTTTGGCGGATTCGTTCGGCAACCGCCTCTCCTTTGTCGGCAGTGCGATTCAGAACCGCAACCTTTACGCCCCAGCCGCCCAGCTCGACCGCCATCGCCGAACATAAAACGCCGCTGCCCCCGGTAATGACGGCGACGCGGCCTTTCAGGTGCTCTTTGTCCGCCATATTTTCAGATCCCCCATTCGTTATTGCGCTTCGTCCTCTCCTCAGAGTCCCACAAAGTCGCCGTTCTCGTGCATCCCCACGTTGCGAATAGGATGATTCTCCCTCCTATTCGCGGGCTTCTTATGGTATCTTAATCTCCATCGGGCATAACGCCCCGCAAGCTTCGAACAGGAAGGAGCGAGCTCGAATGTCTCATGTTCAAGCCTTCAAATTAAATGAACTGAAGCTCTACTTGACTTACCGCCATACAAGTCTAGATTCCGTTCAATACCAGGGCACCTTCCATGCGCATCAGGGCATTGAAATTCTGATCGTACACGAAGGAAGCGGCACGCTTGTCGTCGACCAGAAAAGCTATGAAGTGGCTCCCGGAATGCTGTGCGTCTTCCAACCGTATCAGCTCCATCATATCCAGATGAACATTCAACCGGGCAAGCCCTTCGTACGATCGGTGATCCAGTTCGAGCCCTCCCTCTATGAAAATTATTTCGAGAAGTGGCCGAGTCTGTTAGCCTTCTTCAAGCAGATCCATACGAGCAAGCTGCCTTCTCCATGCATCTATGGCTTGAGTGGGGACGAGCCGTTTCACCTGTTGATTGAGCGCTTGGAGAAGAAGCGCCACGCTCTCGGCAAAAACAACGAGCTGGAGGAGTTCTCCCTGTTTCTCATCGAGTTTTTCCATGCCTTCAAGCCGATCTGGGAGCAGCGGTCCGGAAAAACCGAAACGAGTCTTACGCGCACAGTTCATCAGGCCGAGCGCATCCTCGTATGGCTGGAGAATCATTACACGGAGCCGCTTCGCCTGAAGCAGCTGGCCGGAGATCTGCACCTGTCGCCTTACCATCTGTCGCATCTGTTCAAGGAATGCACCGGCTCCAGCATCTCCGACTATGTGACGGCCAGACGCATGCAGCAGGCGGTTAAGCTGCTGAACTCGACGGATCTGTCCGTCGCTCTGATCGGCGAAGCCGTCGGCATCGCAAACTGCTCTTACTTCTGCCGACTGTTCAAATCCCATTACGGCTACACGCCGCACCAATATCGGAAGCTGACCTGAAGGTGTCCTCCGTAACCGTCGTTCCGACACTTGATCGCTTTTCCTGTCACGAACGATCGGTATAGCTGCTGCCGGTCGTAATCGTCTGCGTCGTAAAATTATCGAGCGACGTTTTCTTCTCATAGAAGTGCGTCGCCTTCGCCTGAACGCCGCTTCTCGTATAGAACGCATCCTCGTTTCCCAGCGGCAGCTTGACAAGCTCGCCTGTGCTGGCAGATTTATAGATCGCCGTAATCAGCTCCAGCGTTTGCCGGCCGTTGGCGCCGTCGATTAGCAGGGGCGCACCCGTCTCGATTGCCGTCAGCACATTGTCGATCTGCCCGGCATGCCCTTCGTGCTCCACGTCCGGCAATCCGTCATATAGCGCCTGCAGTCGATTTTCAAGCTCCTCGTTCGGTTCGGGAAAGCCGTTAGAAGTCGAGTTCGACGCCTTCACCTTCCATGGAACCGACACTCTTGCCTTTTCCCCCTGAAAAATGAGCTGCTGTTCCTCTCCATGATGAACGACGGAGCTGGTCACTTGACCAAGAGATCCGTTGGCGAATCGCAGCATACCGATGGAAATGTCCTCTACCTCGGCGTTATCGTGCGCCACGTTGCTCATGAACGCCTGAACCTCCGTCGGACTGCCCATCATCCACAGCAGGGCGTCGATGTGGTGTACGGCATGGTTCAACGTCGGGCCGCCGCCCTCCTTCTCCCATGTGCCGCGCCACCAGAGATCGTAATAGCAGTGGCCCCGCCACCAGAATGAGTCGACCTGAACATGGCCGATTTTGCCCATCAAGCCGCTGTCCAGTACCGCCTTCAATTTCATCATCGGCGTTTTGAACCGATTCTGGGCAACCACAGACAACCGTTTTCCCGTCCTTCGTTGAGCCTCGATCATCCGGTCGCACTCCTCCAGAGAGGAGGCCATCGGCTTCTCTACAATTACGTGTGTACCCGCTTCCAACAATTCCGTTGCAAGCGTCTCATGCGTGTAAGGCGGCGTACAGATCGACACCAAATCGACGTCTTCCTGCAGCACCTCCTTGTAATCACCGATCGCCCTCGCATTTAGACCGTACTGCTCGATCCGCTGCTGCGCCTTGTTCGGATAAATATCGCAGATCGCCACAATGCGGCAGCGCTCGGGAAAACGCAAATAGCCTTCGATGTGCGCTCCCGAAATCGCTCCCGCTCCAATGACAGCTACCTTCAGCAACTCAGTTAGCCTCCTTGCGTATCGTATCATCTCGTCAAGCATATCAAGGATGATCGGCAGCAAGTGATACTACTTTGTACAAAAATAACACTACTTTGCGGTAACGAAGAAAGCCTATTTACCTTATGAAAAACAAAAAAAGAGTTGTCCCCTAAGCAGCGCTGCGAGAGATAATCGACTTTGTTATCGATTATTTTCACGGCAGCTTGCTTGGCTTAGGAGACAGCCCTTATTTCCACAGCGGCTAAATGCTCGCCTTCCGCAACAACAGAAATCGACGCGCCCGGTTCTTCGTCACCACTCCGCGACGCTGCCGTCCGCATGGCGCCAAAGCGGATTTTTCCAGTCGTGTCCGACCTCCGCCATTTTCCGAACATGCGCCTCGTCGATTTCGATGCCAAGCCCCGGCCCATTCGGAATCGCGACATAGCCGTCGGTATAGGCGAAAACAGAGGAATCGGCCACGTAATCGAGCAGATCGTTGCCTTGATTGTAATGAATGCCCAAGCTTTGCTCTTGAATAAAGGCGTTATGGCACGTTGCGTCCACCTGAAGACAAGCGGCTAGCGCGATCGGTCCGAGCGGGCAATGCGGAGCCAGCGCTACGTCATAGGCTTCCGCCATGCTCGCGATTTTCTTGCATTCGGTAATGCCGCCGGCATGGGAGACGTCCGGCTGAATGATGTCGACATAACCGTCCGAGAGCAGATGCTTGAAATCCCAACGCGAAAACATCCGTTCCCCGGTAGCGATTGGAATTTGCGAGGCGCGGGCGATCTCCCGAAGCGCTTCGTTGTTTTCCGGCAGCACGGGCTCCTCGATGAACAGAGGACGGTACGACTCCAGTTCCTTCGCTAATATTTTCGCCATCGGCTTGTGAACTCTGCCATGAAAATCGATGCCGATGCCAAAATGAGGACCGACGGCTTCTCGAACCGCTGCGACTCGAGCCAACACTTCGTCGATTTTCTCGTGCGTATCGACGTATTGGAGTTCCTCCGTCGCGTTCATCTTAACCGCTTTAAAGCCCGCCGCCTGTGCGAGCAAAGCCGCCTCGCCGACATCGGACGGACGGTCTCCGCCGATCCAGGAGTATACCTTCATTCGATTGCGGCAGGCTCCGCCCATCAGTTGATAGATCGGAGCTTGATGGAACTTGCCTTTGATGTCCCACAGCGCCTGATCGATCCCGGCGATCGCGCTCATCAGAATCGGACCGCCGCGATAGAAGCCGCCTCTGTACATCGTCTGCCAGTGGTCCTCGATGTCGAACGGATTTCTCCCGATGAGATAGCCGCTTAGTTCCTCGACCGCCGCTTGCACGGTTAGCGCCTTGCCCTCGATGATCGGCTCTCCCCAGCCTGAGATGCCTTCGTCCGTCTCGATTTTGAGAAACAACCATCTTGGCGGTACGACAAACGTTTCCATTTTCGTGATTTTCATTGTCCGCTTCCTCTCTCCTGAATCGCGTTCAGCATGTCTTGAATGTGGGCTTTCATTAATGCGCGCGCCTGCTCCGGCTGCCTTTCCTGGATGGCGATGGCGATCAGCCGATGATAACCCGCCGCCTTCTCCCGCATATGGGGCAGCTTGTCCGTTTCCCTTCGTCCCTGCGCGGACAGCTCGGCCACAACGCCCAGCATCTGCGCCAGCAGCGGATTGTCCGCCCCTTGCGCAATCTCCTGATGGAACTGCATATCGGTCGTAAAATGATCCTCTCCGGCAGCAAGCTGCGCCTCCATCCGATCGGCTAACTCACGGATCAGCCGGGTTTGCGGAACGGTACCCCGCACGGCGCAATAAGCCGCCAGCTCCGGCTCGATCGCCAGCCGCGCCTCCAGCAGCCGCTGCAGCGAATGGGTCTCCATCCCCCGCAGTCTGTCGCCGGGATCGCTCAGCAATTCCGGATCGGTGCTAACGAATAGGCCTCGACCATGCTCGATGCTGACGACCCGACGGCTCTCCAGCACGCGAAGCGCCTCCCGCACCGCAGTCACACTGTAGCCGAAGTCCTCGCCAAGTTGGCGCATCGTCGGCAGTCGCTCGCCAGCCTTCCACGCACCGGAGCGTATTCTCTCTTCCATCAACCGCAAAACTTCTTCGTGAGCCAGCTTTTTCATCTTCATCTCGCCACTTTTATCAAGATAATATCTTTTCGTTTAAAAGATATTATCTATTTGCTAGAATGTCAATCTCTGCTCGAACAATAATGAGCCCATGCGCAACGGCATGGGCTCTTCTCTTGATGCAGACAGCGCTTGGATGTTAGTCTCCCGCTTACTTACGAACCCATGTGACATCGTCCAAATAAATCGTCTCGCCGGTCCCGAAGTTCATTACTTCAAACCCGACCATCGCTTTGGCGACCGGCGTCCCGTTGATCTGCTCCGGAATAGGAACGGTCCATTTCATCTCATGCCAATCCCCATCGCTGACGGTAGCGGATATAATTGGCCCCGCATACGCACTCTGTAAATTCGCACCGTCCGCCGACTGAGGGATGACGAACATCTGAATCGTCCCGTTTGTCGTCAAGCTTTGCGGCTTATACAGATAGGCGGTAAATTCATAATCTCCGTAACCGGTTAGCGAGACGGACTGGCTCGGCCAGATCGCCCAGGTTGCTCCCGACAGCTTAAGGCTGATCTGCCCGGATCTGGCTTGTTCGCTGCTTCTTGCCGTGACGCAGGCCTGGTTGCCCCCGCAGCCGTATTCCCAAGGCCGGGCATGGACTTCTGAGCCGTATCCGATTTCGAAAGAAGAATTCCTCAGCGCGGAGGCTTGCGCATCGGCCGCAATGGGGATTTCCGGGCTCAGTAATGTGTTCTCGCCTTTATACGTCACCCGGTACTGGACCGTTTGGGCCATATGAGCCGGGGTGACACTCTGTACAGTTAACGTTGCCGTATGCGCGACGTCATTCCAGCTAATTGCGATTGGTTGCTCGACCGTCGCCTCCTCCCCATCCACAATCGCCTGTATCGTGAAGTCCGCAGCGGCAGGCACTGCATCCGGAGAGTCGTCGAAGACAGCTTGCACCGTTCCGTTCTCCCCGGTTACTGCGATTAGCGGCGGATCGTCAGCCGACAATTCCGTCAAAACGAAATCGTCCGCATAAACCCAGCCTGCGCCTGCCGGCTTGTAAATGACGATCGTCACATGCGAGAATCCTTCAGGCGGCGTAAACGTAACCGAATACTTCCGATACTGATCCGAATTCACCGTCACGTGCGCCCCTGTCAGGCCAACTCCCGGAACGTCCCAGAAGTTCATGCCGACCAGATTCGCATTCGCCCCTCCCGAAGCTTTTCCATAAAAGACCAGCTTATAGGTTTTGCCGCTCTCCACGAATACGTCTTGCTCAACGCTGCTCGCTTGCACCCTTACCGCCTGATTGCCGGAGTTAGCCTCATTCGTCAGCTCGGCAATGGTGTCGGAGAAGCTGAACCATTCCGCCATTCCAGTCTCAAAGCCGGGGTTCTTGACCGTAGTTCCGTCCCGTGACAGCAAAATCAGCTTCACTGCGTTCCGCACGGCCGAAAAAGGCGAGGTTACGGACAATTGTTCCATGCGTTCCACGATCTCGCTATCCGGGTGATCCGCTATCCAGCTTGACAGTGCCTTGATTTCTTTGCTCGAAACGCCTCCCCAATTAAGCGCCCCCCGATATTGGAAGTACAGCTCGTGCGTTTGGAGGTCCGCAAAAAGCGCCTTTCTCTGATCCATCTTGGCGTTTCTGTCCAGAATGTTGTCCAGTATGTCCGCCGCTTCGGCATCGTTTGTCGGCACGGCGACCTCGGCAATCATGTCCGTATAGCTCATCTTTGACAATTCATAATATCCGAACATACGCAGCAAGTCGTTCGCCCGCTTCTTCTGCCGCTGCGTCTGCGCCTTGGCGACGACGGATTCGAGAAGCTGTCGGCTTACGGCAATTTCCGCCAGCGATACGTCCCTTAAGTAATCCGGTGAATTCAAGGGCATAAAGTTCGTTCTGACAGGCAGGTTTTTCCACGAGCTGTACCATTCGGTGTCGTAGATGTCCTGCTCCCAAAAACGCTGCCAAATGGCATAGTAGGCTTTGAGATCGGGCGCCGCCTCAGGCCCGACCGCCCGCTCGTACCAGTCGTCCAGCAGCGCTACCGCATCCTGCTGCGGATCCCATTGCAGCTTGGCCGACAAATAAGGCTTCGGCCCCTCCCCGAAATTCGCATAAAGCTCGCTGTAATAAGCCCCGACTCCAATAGAGGCCGCATAGCGGTATTCGTCCGCGAGCAGTTGGAACGGCGTTCTTGGCAATACGTAAGGAGAACCGTACACATAATCGTAGAAGGCTACCGTCGCGCCCACTTGCGCCCATGCTTCCGACAGAGCCTGCGCCTGCGACTTCATGTCCGGGTCTCCCCATGATACGCGCTCATCGGTAATATAGACGACCACCCTCGGAGCGAGCTGCACATGAACCGGCGGATCGTATACGTTAAAATAGGCATAGGCGCCAAGATATTTGTCCGGATGCACGGCGAAGACGCCCTCTGACACTTTGTCCACCCAATTGAAATAAATATCGGACATATCCACCATGCCGATGGAATTCAGCTTTGCCGCAGGATCGGAAGAGTCCGCCTCGCACCACTCCGTTGTGTCGTTCATTCCTAGCGAATAAGAGGTGGCCTCCGGATTCGCAGCGAAATAGTCGTTGATGATGCGAACGGCCTCGTCGACAATGCCGTTCGCCTGCAAGCAGGGATGCTCCGTCTCCCATCTTTTGTCTATCGTTCCCGGCCTGTAAAATTGCGGGTATTGCGCTACCGGGAACATTTGAAACAGGTTGTGCGTGAACTTGATCGTATCGTGCATGCGCAGATTTTGCGCCCACTCGGCGCGAACGGGCAGTTCCACAAGCTGCTCTTCGAATGCGCGAGAGAAGAAGGCCGGTTCCTGCTGCACCTCATCGCCGACCGGGACGACTAGACTTGCCGCCTGCGGAACATCCTCCCAATCCTCTCCGGGCATAAGCCACCGCACGCCGACGTAACGCTCCAGAAATTCGTCGACGCCAAACTCCGTTCCCCAAGCCGTCGGACCGGCAATCGTAATTCTGCGGCCATTCTGATGAATGACAAAGCCATCCTCGACCGTCCCATCCAGCAATTGTGCTTGCTCCTGCTCGGTCAGCCCTTTTTTCCCGAGATAAATTTGAACGCCTTCGTACGTTTCGAGCAAGTCTTGCAGCGTCTCGTCCTCACTTCCGGTCACTGGCGCGTCCTGGTCGACGGCATCGGTATTGATCAACGCCGCATCGTCGATATAGACCGTTTCACCCGCAGCGAAATTCGCGCCCTCGAACCCGGCCAGCACTTTGGTTACCTGCTTCCCGTTAGCCTGCTCAGGAACGTTCAACGTCCATGTCATCTGCACCCAGTCGCCGTTGCTGACGGTCGCAGGCGTGATCGGCCCTGTATTCTTTTGCAATTCCGTTCCGTCGTTCGCAAAGAAGTTGACGAACATCTGAACCGTCCCGTTTGTCGTCATGCCCTGCGGCTTATACAAATAAGCGGTGTATTCATACTGTCCATAACCGGTCAACGCGGCGCTTTGATTCGGCCATACCAGACTCGTTCCGGACAATTTTAAGCTGTAAGCTCCAGTTCTGGCTTGTTTGGCACTTCTTGCCACCAGACTGGACGGCGCTTCGAAGCCTCCGTTCCAATATTCCCATGGCTTGGCGTTGGCGTATCCGGTATACCCCGCCTCGAAGGAGCCGTTCTTAAGCAAGGAACCCCGCGGATTGGCAGGAATGAGAATCGTCCGTCCGGAAAAAGGTTCCCCGCCTTTATATCTGATTTGATATTTCAGGGATTGCTGCACCGTCGATTTCTCGACGCGCGTAACGGTCAGTGTCGCCGTCTTCGTATTTTCGTCCCAGCTTACATTGGCTGGCTGCTCGTTAATAGACGCAATGCCGTCAATGATCGTCTGCACCTTGAAATCCGTCGAAGCAGGCTGAACTAGAGGCGTTTCGGCAAATTCAATCCGAATCGTCCCGTTCTCCGCCGTCACTCTATCCGAGTTCAGACGATCGGCTAGGAGGGGCAGCTCGACTCCCGTCGATTTTCTAATATAGCCGATCAGCTTGCTGGCAGCGGCCAGCGTCTGATCGTCGGCCGTGCCGCCGACGACCACCGCGGCCTCGGCGCTTCCTTCATGCACAATTGTCAGCTCGGTGTCCGGCTCAGGGCTTGGTTGCGGACTTGGACTTGGACTTGGACTTGGACTAGGGCTCGGGCTTGGACTTGAGCTCGGATTCGGATTTGTTGGAGAAGTTGTGCCCGAACCGGGCGTATTGCCTCCCGTCTGCTCCCTGTCTACCAACTTCGCTTCGATCGTCGCAGTAGCCTGAATGCCGAAATTGACTTTGTCCGGCCATTTGCTCAGATTGGAACCGCTAACACGAATGTTTGCAAGTCTAATCGTTCCGGCTCCCGTAACGGCTGCAATCGCGTCGAAGGCGAACGTTTCAACGACCGTCCCCTGCTTCAGCTCTACCTTGACGGTAACGCCAATCTGGCGCACTTGCTCGAATTGACCGCTCAGTGTCACCACTCGCGATTTGGCCGATTCTCTTATATTGAATTCCACATTGCGGAAGCCGATCTGCTCGCCGGTCAATTCCCCTTCCTCCAGAATGCCCCCGCTTTGCATCACGACGCGAGTAATAGCAGTCGCGCCGGAGACGAGGATACGAACCGGACCGCTCCGTTTATTCACAATAAGCGTACCCAGCAAACGGGAATCCTTAAGCTTCACGCTGTCAATCCCGCCGCCTAATACATACGTCTTCCCTTTGACCGTCACGTTGTTCAGCAGGACATCGCCTTCACCGACGCCTTGTGCAATGTAAAGGTCTCCGGCAATCACGAGATTTTTCAGCTCTATGCCTGCAGTATTTACAACCACATTACCGGTAAAATCCCGTTCGTAGGTTCCTTGCTCCTGAACGAGCGCTCCCATCACATTGTCGATCATACGTACAACTTCCGCTCTGGTGATATGTTCTTGCGGAGCGAAGCGATTGCCGCTTCTACCGCTGATGTACTTGCGGCTTTGCAGCGCGGCAACAGACGCAGACGCATAAGCGGAAATCTGCGATTTGTCGCTGAATCCTGCCTCCTCCGCCACTTCTTTCTCCAGCCCGAAAGCGCGGGCAACGATGACTGCCGCATCCTGCCTCGTAATCGCAGTTGTCGGATTGAACTTGCCCTTGTCCGTACCTTGAACGATACCGGCTGCATAGCCGCTGGCAACCGCGCTGGCATACCATGCGCCGCTCTCTACATCTGAGAATGCATAAGCGTCCGCACCCTGCTGCGGCAAGTTCAGCACACGATCGATCAGCGCTGCAAACTCCGCTCTCGATATCTCATCGTTCGGACGGTATCGTCCCGCTCCGTCTCCGGTCAGCAGTCCGTTACTTGCCCAACGCAGCATCGTATCCTCCGCCCAATGTCCCGACAAGTCCGATAAAGCGCTTACTTTTTCAGCAACGCTCTTGCCTGTTTCCGCGCGAACCGCTCCCCCTCCTCCCCAGAAAGAAACCATTATGCTCATCGCAATTACAATCGGCAGTACACGTCTATTGACTATACTTGTCACCCAATAACCTCCCTCTATCGAATGAAAGACTTTGACCGCATTGCAGCCTGCTGGAAAATGAGGGGCTTGCGCCCCCTTCTCCGTCATTGCGGCGTTCGGCCGGACTGCGCACCAAAACCGAGCACCATCAGGTATTCTTCGAACACCTTCTCGAAGCCCGCCTCCGCCAAAGCCTCCATCGCCGCCTCGTTATCCGACAACCTCTCCCGCGCGATCGTATACGATCAGAGATTGGCTGCCGCGAGCGTTGAACCACTGCGTCATCCATGCCGAGCGATGCAAATAAAACGGCAGCGCCCTCACCGCCTCGGCCATCCCCAGCACACACAAGTAACGATCGCTTCTCTCCCGCCGGAACGGCACGCAATCAAATGCGCCCGACCGCCGGAAAATCGTTAACCCGTGGAGCTGCTGGAAGCCGACGTTCCACAGCCCCGTAATTTCCGCCAGTGTGCAATCGCCAATGCTCTTGATTGTTATCGCGTTCACTGTCCATCCCCTTCCGGCCGGTCCCACAGCTCCTGAATGGACTGGAGCGTATATTCCACCAGCAGCCGACCTCCCTCGGGTCCAACCAACCCATTAAACAATTGTGTGCTGTATCCTCCGCTGACCACTGCCTCAGCCGTTGGCAAATAGCCGCCGGAGTCGCAAGTCAGCTGCGACACAAGCGTCATCTTAGCCGCGCTGCGAGCCCTGAGCTGCAGGCCGTAGGCCGTAAACAGCTCGAACGGATTGGTGACCAGCGTCGCCTCCCCGATTCGCAGCGTGTGCATTTCAAAGCGGAAAAATTTCATCCGCTGCAGCTGCTTGTACCGGTTTTGCACGCTCCAGGCTTGAAGCAGTTCGTTCTGTCGCTCGAAGCCAAGAGATTGGAAGTACGCCGATGGTTCCTCCTCCGACTCGCAGCGCTTGCAGAACTTCTCCCATTCCTCAAGCGCGTATTCAGCTTCCACCTTGGGAACCATCCTCAGCGGAAGCTCCACCTCTCGGATCTTGTGTCGAAACACGGGCGTATCCTCCCGCCCTAGCCGCGCCTGCTCAAACGCATCTTCCATCGTGCCGACCAGCTTGCGGGCCGCCGACCTCAGCTCGTCGTCGACGCTAAGCTGCGAATATCGGCGACGGATCAGGTCAAACGGCGCTTGATCCCCAGCTGCGCCGATTATACCCAGCACATGCACGTCCCGCTGCCATCTGTCTCGGATCAGCAGACGTACTTCGCCGAAATAATCGGCGGACACGCGCCGGTCGCCCTCGTTAATCTGCGCCGGACAGGCAGCGTTCACAACGACGCCGGTCAGCTCGCCGCTGCGATCCCAGGTGAACAGCATGTCCACCCGATGATCCTCCGGCCCTTCGAAGCCGTAAAAATGCGTCGCATCCAGCTTGCCGTACATGCTGGCCGTACCGTCGTCGTACAGGACTCTGCGGTTATACCCGAGCGCGGCATGACCTTCTCCGCGGCTGATCGCGCCGGCGCTTCGGCTCGTCCACGCCTCTGCAACCGCCTCGGCGATCCGCCCAATCGCAAAGCTTGCGTATGTCTCAGGCGTCATCGCTTCCGGCGGCTGGCGCGTCCAGAACAGCGGAATCCATAGCGATTCGCTATAGGTGTACGGCGCCGTGTGTGTATGGGTGGCGTTCAATAGGATCGCGCTCGGATCAAGCTCCGGGACGATCTGCCGCACCCGCTCGCGCACGCCGATCTGCACATGCTTCTCTATCGCGATAAGATCGCAGCTAACGAGAACCGCCTGCTCTCCGTCCGCACCTTCCAAAGCAAGCGCGGTCGCCATCAGCGGATCGCGCGTTTCGCGGGCAATCCGATCGTAAAATTGGCCGGCCAACGCCGCAGGCTCCGGCGGAGTGATCTCTTTTCTACCCCAGCCGATCTTCATCGCATCCCTCTCCTCAAACAACCCGATTCATTCCGCAAAGGTTAAGCGAAACGTTGCAAAAGAAACCGGAGCCGGCACGCTTTCTCCGTGCAGCGTAAGCCGAATGCCGCCGTCCGGATGCGCAGCCGCGCTGGCATCGGCCTCAATCCAAGTGCCGGCACGCGTCAGCCGCTCGACGCGCGCCAGCTCTCGACGCGTAGGAATCCATAGCTGGAGTGAAGGATACGTCTCCAGACTGAAATTCGTCAAGCCCAGCAGCGCCTCCGTACCGCCCTCCCACCAGACGGGATACAAGTTGACTCCCTGCTCCACCATGGCCGGGTACTCTCCATCAGTCAGATAGGACATGAGATGTTGGTATAACCACTGCCGTCCCGTCTCCTTCAGCAGATCTCCTGTATGAGCCACAACCGCCATCGGATACGGCTGCTTCGTCACAATCACACCGGGAGACTGCAGCCCGCCCAAATTATCGTAAAGCTCGGACCATACCTCGGCTCCTTCTCCGGCCGAAAGGATATAATTCGTGTGCAGCGGGATATAAAGCCAGGAAACGACATCCTTGTTGCGCAGCCAATCCGGGGCATGAGGAGCCGTGATCCGTTCCAAGGTTGTTCGCTGCGACATATCGCCTTTCTCCGCGCGAATCGGACAGTCGTGCACGATTCCCCGTGCGCACAGATGGTAGAACGCCTCGGAGGTCACGATCGCGCCTTGCTTCAGCCAAGCCGTTATCGTCTCCTCCGCGTAAGCCGTCGCTTCATTTATAGTGAGCAGCGTCGGCGTACGGTCGTCAGGCGCAACAGGGATTCCGATGCGGGTCAGCGCATGCTGGAACCGCGGCAGCGGAGCTCCGTTCAGATTCATACCGGCCGTGACTGCCGGATCATTGGGGAACGGCAGCGACGCACCTTTGCGGGTCTTGCCCGTCAGAGCGTCCGTGACCGCCTGCAAATAATCTTTGAGCGGCCCCAGCTCCTTCCGGTAATTGCCCGAAACGTCGTCAAAACCGAGAAATCCGTCATTGATGCTTAGCGTCAGAAGCGGACTGAAGCTCACAGTAAGCAAATACAACTCCAAAGCAAGACCGCGTGCAGACTTGCCTCCAATCGTCCAAGGAAATTGCTCGATTTCCGAACCGATTCGGCTCGGTTCCGTAATCATGGCAGCCATGGCGTCGAACGTCACGCAGCGATCGAGAATGCCCGGCAAATGCTCATCGGTGTAGCTCGCGCCGCCAATCCTGACGTAAGGCTCCGGCTGCCGCTCCGTTCGCAGCGCTCGGATCTCGGCGTCGAGATGCCGGCCGTTGCGCAGCATCATCTCAAGCGTATTGGTCATCAACCCCATGCGGATGTTCGGGTTGACCGATTCGGAGGCATCGCGCAGCAGCGCGCCAAGCTCAACAAGGACGTCTTCCTGCAACAGCCGCCAATCCTGGCGAAGCTGCAGCTCCTCGGCCGTGCAGTTCTGCGGATCTTTCAGCAGCGCAGCCTGGATCTCCTCACGACTGTACAATACGCCCGTTCTCTCGCCGAACTTTTCCAGATGGCGATCGCAGAAGCATAAAAACGCATTCGTATCCTCTCGACCAAACAATCGGTAATCGTCATCGATCCAGATCGCGTCGACATCGAGCGAAGCGAACAGCTTATATGCCTCCACGATGTAACGGCGAAACTCCGGACAAAGCGGGCAAGGGCAGCCGGTTTCCTTCCTTCCCTGTGCGTCGACCATATCCGTAAACGCTTGGGCATGCTCGGCAGGCAGCATATGGGCATGCCCCATCGTCACGTAGTAGTTGACCATCGGACTCATTCCCGCCGCTCGAACTTCGGCGAACCGCTTGGCGAACAAAGGCATCCGCTCGCGAAGCGTGTCCAGATCGGGATGATTCGCTTCCAGATGCGTGCTGAACGCCATGACCGCGTCGGCGCGAATGCTCCGGGCATACGCCATAAACGAAGCCCAGAGCGCATCGTCCTGCAAAACCGGCAGCAAAGGGCGCAGCATATATTGGACCTTCTCGGGTTGTAAACTCGTTTTATTCATCAAAGCCGATTTCCCCTTCTTCGCAGATGCACGCATCGCGCATCCGGTGTTATTCTTTAACGCTGCCCAGCACAATCCCCTTGATAAAGAAACGCTGCAGGAACGGATACACGATCAGAATCGGAAACGCCGCCACGAATATTTGCGCGGCGCGGCTCGTTCGATCGTTCATCAGCGCGAACAATTCCGCATCGCGCGAGCTCAGATAGGCCGGATCGAGCTTGATAATAATCGTCTGCAAGAAGCTTTGCAGCGGATATTGCTCCGTGCGGGTAGAGAGAATGAGACCGTCAAACCAGCTGTTCCAGTGGCCGACAACGGCAAAGAGCAGCAGCGTAGCCAGCGCAGGCATCGACAGCGGCACGAAAATCCGCCAGAGCACGCGGAAATATCCGGCCCCATCCAGCTTGGCCGACTCCTCCAGTTCCTTAGGTAGGCCGCGGAAGAAATTGAGCAGGATGATCACATTAAAGATAGGTACGGCAGACGGGATAACCAGCGCCCAGATCGAGCCGATTAATCCAGTATCCTTAATGACCATGTACCACGGAATCAAGCCGCCGCTGAACAGCATCGTAAATACAAAGTACCAGGCGTACATCGTTCTTCCCGGAAATTGACTATTTTCCTTCGACAGCGGGTAAGCGATCAGAATCGTCAGCAGCATATTCAGGAACACGCCGATGGATACACGCTTAATCGATACCCAGAAGGCGACCAAATATTCTTTTTTACCAAACACATTCTCATAAGAGGCCAACGTCCAATCGACAGGCCAGAACGTCACCTCGCCGGCGGTAACGGCGGAAGCCGAACTGAAAGACAGAGCCAGAATATGAAGGAGCGGAAGAACGCAAGCAATAGCCAGAAGCAACAGAAAGCAATGATTCATAACGGAGAACAGGCGATAACCGCGTGACATCCTAACGCCCACTGTACCCCCTCCTTAATACCATTTCTATATTAAAAAATGCGATAGTTGGCTAATCGATAGGCCAGAAAGTAAGAAATAGAAATAAAAATGAGCGAAACGACGGACTTAAACAAACCAATCGCCGTGGCGATGCCGTACTGCGCTTTCTGGATACCGATCCGGTACACATAGGTATCGATGATGTCGCCGGTCTCGTACACAGGCGTGCTGTACAAATTGAATACTTGATCGAAGCCGGCATTAAGCACGCTACCGAGACTGAGCGTGGCGAGCAGTACGATGATCGGCAGCATGCCCGGCAAGGTCACATGCCATGTCTGACGCCAGCGGTTGGCTCCATCAATCTCCGCAGCCTCGTACAGCGTCGGATTAATGCTTGTCAGCGCCGCCAAATAGACGATTGTACCGAAGCCGAATTCCTTCCACACATCAGAGAAAACCAAAGTAAAACGGAACCAGCGATTGTCGCCCAGAAAAAAAATCGGCTCAATGCCGAGTAGACCCAACGCTCTATTTACCAGCCCCTGTGAAGGAGACAAAAGATCGATTAGAATGCCGCCCAGAATAATCCACGACAGGAAATGCGGCAAATAAATCAGCGTCTGAACGGTGCGCTTAAACACCGCCTTCCGAACCTCGTTAAGCAGGAGAGCCGCGATAATCGGCGCGACCAGCCCGGCGATCATTTTCAGCAGGGCAATAATAATCGTATTGCGAATAATCTGAGGGGTATCCGGAAGCGACCAGACGAATTGAAAGTTATCCATTCCGATCCAGGGCGATCCGAAGATGCCTTTGGACGGCATAAACTTCTTAAATGCAATGGCCAGTCCGGCCATCGGACCGTAGCTGTAAACGAGCACCAACAGAAACCCGGGGAGAATCATCAGGTGCAGCGGCCAATATTTCCGCAGTGCGGCGACCATTCCCTTCCCCTCCTTTCTAACTGCTGAATTTATAGGGGCTGTTCCATAAACCATTCAAGTTGCTCTACAAGATAATCGATGGTAAGAGTAATAGGCGTACGGCTGTACCCCCCGCTGCGAGATTCCCCACAAAGCGACCAAAATCAAGAGTTGCATGTCATTAAAGCGTCATCGATCATCTCAAGCAACTATGCTTATGGGACAGCCCCATTCTCAGTTCTTATCTATTGTCTTGATGCGTGCCACTCGTTCACTTCTTCCGTAATCTTGTCGCCGCCCAGCTTGGTCCAATCGGCAACAAACTTGTCGAACTCGTCGATCGATGCAGCACCGATAATAATCTTAGTGAAAACCTCTTGCTCCTTCGTCTTCAACAAATCGCCCCGCTCGGCCATCGTCGGTGTTGCAACTCCGTAAAACTCATCGAAATGATATCTGTTCTGCTGGGAATACTCGTACATTTTCTCGAAGGCCCCGCCTTTGCCCGCAATATCGACCTGGTACCAGAACGTCGTATCGCCGGCTTCGAATTTCTTGACCTGGTCGTAGCGGTTTTTCAGGTCGCCGCTCCATTCGATCGCCGAGGTGTCTCCCGTGTCCAGCGCTTTGCCTAAATGCTGACCGCCTTGGACGTATAGATCCTGGATAAAGATCGTGAACGGATTGATCGCCCACGCTTCGTTGCCCATGTCCTTCAGCTCTTTGCCGAAGCTGTAGACAGCGCGCGGATCTCCATCCGCCGGCTTCCCTCCCAGCAGCGCATCTACCCATTGGTTCAGCACCTTCATTACGGCTTCCGGATGCTCCGCATTTTTGTTGACGACATAGTACGAAGCGACTGAAGCCGACACCTGCGACATTGCGGGATCGCCATCAACGGACGGAATCGTATATACGCCCCACTCCTGGGTTACCTTGCCGTCCTTGACCACCGCATCCTGCATCGCCGCGCTGTACCAGAAAGCTCCGAACAGCATACCTACGCGGTCGTTGGAGACCTGCTCCAGCATTTTCGCATTGTCGTTGACCGCAACCTCCGGATCGATCTGCCCGGCTTTGTACATATCCTGGAGCTGCTTAAGCGCCGTCTTCACCTCAGGCTGGGTACTGCCATAGACAAGTTTGCCCGAGCTGTCCTTCACCCATTGCCCCGGATAGGCATGGTAGCCGTTAAGGAAGCCGATCGGCGAACCGATCTGATCCTTGTCCAATCCCAGTCCGAACGCTTTGCCTTTGCCGCCCGTATTTCTCGATGCGAACGCCTCGGAAATTTGCAGCAAGTCCTGCATCGTCTTAGGCTCCGGCAGATTCATTTCCTGCAGCCAGTCCTGACGCACCCAGACGAATGACGCAGCGTTAAATGGACTGTTCGTCTGGGGGATCGCCATCAGCTTGCCGTCGAACGTAGCGGATTGCATCTGCTTGCCGCCGTCGGACACGACCAGCTTTTTCGTCTCTTCGCTGGCATATTGCTCGAATACTTCCGTCAGATCCATCACCATATCGGATTCGACCAGACGCGGCAAATCCTCGGCCGACACCTTGAAGAAATCCGGCAGATCGTTGGCGGCAATACTGATTTTCAGCTTGGAATCATACTCCTTGGTGTCGACAACCCAATTGTTCTTGAGCGTAATGCCCAAGTCTTGTTCGTAAGCGTCGTAGATCGCGTTCTTGTCCATCGTCTGTCCTTCGGTGAACAAGGCCGTATCGTTTGCTCTAACCGTCGTAAGCGTGATCGGCGGATCGTATTTGCCGGTCGCAGCCGCGCTATCCGATGGCTGTGACGATGTCGTCGCCGTTGCCTGAGGTGATGCGGAGCCCTCTGTCTGCGCATTATTCTTGGCACTGCTGCACGCCGCAGACGCAAGCAGCAAAGCTGCCGCGCAAGAAAGCGCTAACCCTTTTTTCATCGTGAAGCTCATTTGTCTGCCCCCTCATTATGTTGAATTGGTTTGCCTGAATTCACTATACCGTCCAGGCAAACGGGCAACCACAGGCATTCCTCAACTTTTATATACATTTGTAAACTTCTGCATCGGTAGCGGCCGCCGTTTGACTTGACGATTCGCTTGGGAACTCTATATGATAGGTTCTACTTAAGCTGGCGGGAGGCTGTGTTCGTGAAAATGTCGATTTTTACGAGGCTGTCGTTGACGTTTTTGAGCGTATTGCTGCCGTTCTACGGGCTGACAATGCTGCTGAATAAGCAGGGCTCGGACAGCATTCGCAGCGAAATTACTCGTTCCGTGAGCAGTCGCGATCAGTTTTATATGCAAAATCTCGAGCAGGAAATTAAGCGCCTTTCGCAAATTTTTTATGAACTATCGGTCGATAACGACCCGATGCTCATAGGGGTTTCCCATGATTTTAGCGATCCGGACCTTCTCGATAAGGTGAAGGTTTTACAGAAAAGGTTGCAAATGGTCAAAGCGTCCAGTCTGTTCGTGGAAAAACCGATGATCTATTTCCCTTCAATGGACAGAGTCATTACGCCAAACGGCTTGACCGACGAAGACAAGCTGCAAAATCCGGACGAAATCGACAAATTATCCAGAAGCGTAGACCCCAACCGGATCGTGCAATTACAGGACGGCCGCTTCTATCTGAGCTTGCGCTATCCGATGTCCACTTCTTTGGATCGGCCGCCTCTGTTTGTCGTAATGTTCGAGCTGTCCGCCGCCCAGTTGAAAAACAGCCTGCAAAATATCGTGAACCCGCAGCAGGGAGATTTTCTGCTTGTCCATACAGAGGAGCACTGGGCGCTCTCCAGCTCCCGAGACGAGCAAACGGTGCAAAGTCTCAAGTCGCTCGCCGCCGGCAAAACGAACCGATCCGGCGCCGGGTCGGTCAAGCTGGGCAACACAACCTATTGGGAATCCTATGTCGCCTCAGATACTCTGCAGCTCTCCCTGTTTGTTTTTATACCGGATGAGAAAGTGCTGGGAGAATTAAAAAGTTACGAAAAATGGGTATGGGTCATTCTGGCCGTCTCGATCGCCGTCATTCTGCTGCTTGCTCTGGCGCTGTATCGCCTTATTCATAACCCGATGCGACGGCTCGTTTCCGCTTTTCGCATCGTGCAGCAAGGCCGGTTCGTGCCGATTGCGGAGACGGAGGCCAAGGACGAATTTCGCTATTTGTTCGAGGGCTTTAACCGTATGGTCTCTCAACTGAACGTTTTGATTCATGAGGTGTACGAGAAGGAGATTAGCACGCAGAGGTCGGAGCTTAAGCGGCTTCAGGCACAGATCAACCCGCACTTTCTGTACAATTGCTTCTTCATCATGGGCGGCCTAATCTCTGACAAGGAATACGGCAAAGCGTTCGGCTTCGTTAATTATTTGCGCGACTACTATCGCTTCATCACCAAAAATGCCGAGGATCTCATTCCCCTTCAAGAAGAAATGCGTCATGCGCGAACCTATGTAGATATTCAAACGGTCTGTTACGGGGATCGCATCGACGTCGAGATGGAACCGCTTCCTGAATTTCTCAACGCTATCCCCGTCCCCCGCCTAATCGTACAGCCGATTATCGAGAACGCCTATAAATATGCACTTGTCCGCCATAGCGAGCGCGGAGAACTATGGCTTCACCACAAGGTTGAAAACGGCTGTCTAACCATTCTAGTCGAGGACAACGGACAAAGCCTGGACGATGCCGCAATCGCCGCTTTGTCTGAGCAGCTTGACACGACAGAGATCAAGGGGGAGGAACCTACAGGCCTGATTAACGTTCATCGCCGTTTGCGGCTGATGTACGGCTCGGACAGCGGTCTGACACTGTGCCGATCGCAGCTTGGCGGGTTATGCGTGATGATTTCAATTAAATTAAAAAATATAAGTTGAATCAAAGATACATCGAAGAAGTAACCCAATGGAATGGAAAAAGAGAATGGTTTTGCCGCGAGTTGTGACTTTGAGCTGCTTACCTCTGAAGGTCTTATCAATCCCAGCAGCTCAAAACAACCTGTCCGAAGTCGGCAAAACCATCTCTTTTGGAATGCAATGGGCTTCCCCCCATTGGTTCAACTTATATAGATGAGACGGGAGGATGCGCATGTACCGAATGATGGTAGTGGATGATCTGCCCTATATTGTCGATCGAATGGAGCGGCTGATCGGCGAGCAGGAGCAGTTGAAGCTGGAGATGTACAAAGCGTATTCGGCCTTCGAGGCGTTGGACACGCTCAAGCGGATCAAAATCGACATCGTGCTGACCGATATTAAGATGCCCGGAATGGAAGGAATCGAGCTGCTTCACGAAATCCGCAAATACTGGCCGCGCTGTAAGGTGATCTTCCTCACCAGCTACGATGAGTTCCATTATGCCAAGAGCGCGATTTCCGGCGGCGGCTTCGACTTCATCCTGAAATTCGAGCAGGATGAGGCGATTATTAATGCCATTCATAGGGCGGTCGCCGCGCTTAACGACGAATATGCCGCAATGAAGCAGCTTCACGAAGCGCAGATGCAGAAACGGCAGATGATCCCGTTGCTTCAGGAGCAATATTTGCACAATATGCTGTACGGCAAAGCGGATGTTCGCAACACAAACGAGCAGTTCCGTGAGCTTGGCATTCCATTGCGGAGCGAGCTGCCCATGTATGTGCTTGTCGGCAAAGTCGACGACTGGGCGTCAATTACGGATACGTCCGAACGCAAGCTGCTGCTCTATGCCGCACGGAACGTGATCGAAGAGCTGCTGAATGTCTCCGTCATTCTCGTATCCGCGACAGTCGAACAATCCAAGCTGGTCTGCCTGCTTCAGCCCAAAGAAATCCTGACCGCGGAACGCGAGCAGCAGCCGGACCAGGAGATGTGGGCCCGAACGTTCATCTTCGTGTTCGAAACCGTAATGACCATCCAAGCTACTTGCCGCGATTTGTTTAAGCTATCGTTCTCCTTCGCGCTGGGCGAGGAGCCGGTTCCGGCCGGCCGGCTGACGGAGCTGTTCGACCGGCTGCTCTCCCTGTTCCTAAGCCGGCTAGGCGCGGGCAAAGAACTGCGGCTGACGGATCGTATGCTTGCCGATTTGGACAATCCGTCAGCCGCAGCGGCGGCGCAGTATAAACTGCAAGGCTTTGTCATTAAAAAAATCGAGCTGCTTGGCCGCTATCTGAAGAGCGGAGCAAAAGCGGAATTCGATCAGTTATTTGCAGAGATTATGACCGACATGATCAGACACTCCGACTCCGGCTTTCTGAAGCTGGAGGTCCATCACAACTTGGCTTCCGTATTTCTGTCCTATCTTCGCCTTCATCCTCCGACGCCTTCTTTGTTGGCCCAGGTGAACGTGGACAAGCTGACGAAGGCGAATCCCGATCTATCCTGGGAGGAAATGAAGCTTATCTTCGCGTCTATGTCTGAACGTATCTTTGAGTCCAAAGCGGCCGAGGCCAAGGACGAGGGCAAAGAAAATCTAATCCACTGGCTTAACGATTATATCGAGCAGCATATTTCCGAGGAGTTGTCGCTGACTCGGCTCGCGGAAGTCGTCCATTTGAACCCGGTATATTTGTCCCGTTTGTACATGCAAGCAACGGGAGTCGGCATCTCCGACTATGTGAACATGTGCCGCTTAAACCGATCAAAGGAGTTGCTCAAAAGCAGTCACCACAAAATATACGAAATCGCCGGAATGGTAGGTTACGACTCGGCTTTGTCGTTCATTCGTTTTTTCAAAAAACAGATGAACATGACGCCGCAGGAATATCGCAATCTATGATCCATCCGAGTATCGCCGCCAGCCGGTTCCTCCAGGCGCGGGACAGCTTTTGTCTTTGAGCTTGGCGGCGATTCTGACGAAGCATCCGCACAACGCGCACGTATGCCCTCCAACCAGCTTCGAGCAATCGCGGCACAGGCTTAACCGCTCTTGATAGACATCGTCCGGAACGCAGACACCGCTATCGGAACGGAACAGCGGCGTGGCCAACATCTTGTCTATTCGTTCCTCGGATACCCGGTAGTCGTCCCGGCAGCCCTTGCACAGCGGATCGCCGACCATCGCCGTCCTCATTAACGCGAAGTCAGTTCCAGAACAGCGACAGACATCGGTGGCAGATTAGCCGTCAGTCGATTAGCTGCGACGGTGAAGTCGGTAAATGTAGCCGGCGCAACCCGATCGGGGCTGTCGAACGTATTGTGACCGTCCGTCTGCTCCGAGGCAAGAATCGAGCCATTCACCAGAATAACCTCTTCTGCCCAGCCTCTCAGCTCAATTGCAACGGTTGCGCTCGATTGATGATCCAAGTTGCACAGACTCAAGTGGATACGGCCCTCGGCGTCTCGCGAAGCGGATGCGGAAATTTGCGGCAAAGCTTCGCGGCCGCTTCCGATCTGATCAACAGCCTCGTGCAGGTCCAGCAATTCCGCATCCTGGTGAACCTTAAACAAGTCGAAAACATGATAGGTCGGCGTCAGAAGCATGCGCTCTCCTTCCGTGAGCACGACGGACTGCAGTACGTTGACGAGCTGCGCGATATTCGCCATGCGTACGCGGTCGCTGTGACGATGAAAGACGTGAAGCGTGATTCCGGCGACAAGCGCGTCTCGTATCGTATTCTGTTGATACAGGAAGCCCGGATTCGTGCCCGGCTCGACCTCGTACCACGTCCCCCACTCGTCCACGATCAGATCGATGCGCTTGTCCGGATCATACTGATCCATAATCGCGGAGTGCCTGGTGATCAGTTCCTCCATATGCAGAGCCTTAAGTAATGTGATCGTCCATTCGGATTCGGGAAAACCGGTGGCGGAGCCTTTCTCCGACCAGGAGCCCGGAATCGTATAATAATGCAGGGTGATGGCATCCATAAAACGATGGGCTTGCTTCATCAGCGTTTCCATCCACGGATAGTCGGCATCGCTCGGTCCACAAGCGATTTTATGAATCCGGTTGTCCCCGTAGCTGCGGACATAGGTTTGGAAGCGACGATAGAGATCAGCATAATATTCCGGGCGCATGTTGCCGCCGCAGCCCCAGTTCTCGTTGCCGACGCCGAAATATTTCACCTGCCACGGCTGCTCCCGTCCGTTGCCCTTGCGCCACTCAGCCATCGGCGATACGCCGTCGAACGTCAAATACTCGACCCATTCGGACATTTCCTGAACGGTGCCGCTGCCTACGTTGCCGTTAATGTAAGGCTCGCATTCGAGCAGCTCGCAAAGCCTCATAAACTCATGCGTTCCGAAATGATTGTTTTCTACAACTCCGCCCCAATGCGTGTTGACCATACGCTTGCGGTTTTCTCTCGGACCGACTCCGTCCTTCCAATGATATTCGTCCGCAAAACAGCCTCCCGGCCATCTTAGAACCGGAATTTGGAGCCGCTTCAATGCCTGCAGTACGTCATTGCGAATTCCGTCGGTATTCGGAATCGGAGAATCCTCCCCAACCCAGAGCCCCTCGTAAATACATCGTCCGAGATGCTCGGAGAAATGTCCGTAAATGTTGCGGTTGATCGTGCCCTTCGCTCGGTCTGCGTGAATGACAATTCGGTTGGCCATCTTAAATTCGCCCCTTAGGATTAATATTTTAATTAATTAAATCATAATTACATTAATCATAATTCCATAATAAAAGCGGATTGCTAAAATCGCAACCTTTTTTCCGAGATCTTGTAACCGCCGGCAAGATTATCGCGCTGCATGTCGAATTCATATCAACTAAGCTGAGATTGGATAGAGCGGAGGCTTTAAATTGCAAATTTCATTAATTGCCGCTATGGACAGAAACAGGGTCATTGGAAAAGAGAACGATATTCCGTGGAGAATTCCTAACGATTGGAAGTTTGTAAGGAAGACGACTGAGGGGCGTCCTATCATTTTAGGACGAAAAAACTTTGAATCCATAGGCAGAGTTTTGCCTGGACGTCGCAATATTATTTTGTCAAGAGATACCGGGCTGACCATTGAAGGCTGTGAAATCGCGCATTCGATTCAAGACGTATTCGATCTATGCGCAAACGAAGCCGAGATTTTCATTTTTGGCGGCGAGCAGATTTACAAGATGTTCATACCGTACGTCAGCAAGATGTACATAACAAAAATCCATCATGAGTTTGAAGGAGACACCTTCTTCCCTGAACTGGATCGCAACGAATGGAAGGAAATATCGGTTGAAAGAGGCATTCAAGACGAGCGAAATCCGTACGTTTACTATTTTCATGTTTATGAAAGAGTACGGTAGAGGGGCTAATTCGTCTACATCGGAGACATGACCCGCTTCGTTTCCAATCGAATGGAAGTTAGTCGGAAAATCGTATAAAGCAACTCAAATAAGAAGCAAACGACCGACGCTGTTCGAAAAATCGTACAAAGTAACTCGGCTCAGACTCAAACGACGAACGTTTGTAGGAAAAATCGTATAAATTGACCAATATTGAGGGGAGTGGTAATTATCTAAAAGCTTCATGGGTCATGATTAGTCCGGAGACTGCCTCATACGCCCCTGAAATCACCTTGTCACGGGTTTCCCATTAAGATTTCAGGAGCGTATTCCAACTTTAATTGATAATCAAGATGACTTTGCCGTTCACGAAGCCTACCGTATCGAAATTATAGTAGACCCACGTTTCAATTTTCTTCCCGGACGCGGTCGTAATGCTGGTTCCCGCCGGGCGGCCCCATGCCATTTTCACCTGATCCTTGTTCATCCCGAGCGTCACTTTACCCGCTTTAATCTGATTCCATGTCGCCGTGGACCACTTGTATTTCTTCTTCGGATCATAATTGAAGAGATAATCCTCGTTCGTAAACAATTCCTTGACGAATTCGGAAGACATCGGATAACCTTTCAGCGTTTTGCCCGCCGCGTTCTTGAACTGGACGACGAAATCTCCCGACGATTGCGGAACGACATCGATGACCGTTACTTTGGAGAAGCGATCCCAGCCTTCAAAATAATTAACCCAGTAGCTTTTGCCGATAAAACCGGCTAAGCTGCCTTGCATCGCTTTTTTGACGAGACCTGCCGTCTCGGTGGATACGACCGTCATCCTGGCATCGGTGCCGAAGGAGATTTCAGCCGACTTCCATTTGTTATCCCATTTAACCTTTGCGCCAACAGCCGCTTTCAGCAAGGAGTCGGGAATATACGTCTCCCCTTTTTCCGAGAACGGCGCTGCAGGAAGCGCAATCGTTTCGCCGTTCAGCTTGGCGTTCTTGTCCCCCGGCTTGAAGGAAAAGGCGGTATCGCCGATTTTCGCTTCCATCGCTCCGCTTGCGGAGGACACCGTTCCTCCCAGCGCTTTCACGACGGCCTTCACCGGAACGAATACGTTGCCGGCAACGAGCTTGGCATACGTGAGATTGTTCGGCAGGCTGGCGGAAACCTTCATTGTTTTTTCCATACCGCCGGTCGTCACAGTAACTTGAGCCTCGCCCACCCCAAGCACCTGCAGCTTTCCGTCTGAACTCAAGCGCAGTAAGTGCGGCTTGTCCACCTTAACGTTCGTTTTGTTCGGCTCCACCTTGATCTTGGCGCCGTTGGAATACGTCTCCTGAATGCCTAGCTTCAGCGTATCTCCGACGAGAGGCTTAAGCTCGGATAGGGAGACATCCACCGCTTCGACCTCCGGCCCTTCAAACGGAACGATATCTCCGTTTTTGAACAGGACCCAGCTTCCGTCTTCGCGCTGCGCGTAAAACTGTTTCGAATCCGCGTAATGCACCGTTCTCGCGATGGCTGTCAGGCCGGAAACTTGATGATCCAGCTTCCAGCGTCCCTGATAGTCGCCCGTTTGCCATACGGTTCCGTCCTTGAGGGTAACGAGCAGTACTTGCGTCGGTGTGCCGGGCGTGTATGCAATATGTTTGACGCCTTGCGCCACCGTAACTGGAAGGATTGTGCCGTTGTCGTCGAAATTCGTCGACTCGTAAACGACGACTTCTCCCGAATCGAAGAGCAGAGCCACCTTGCCAGCCATCGCGACCATAGAGGCAACGGCTGTCGGATTGGCGATCGTTCCAAGCTTAAGGTTCTTGCCTTGGGCATAGTGATCTTTAAGCAGTAAGTCCCCGTTTTGCTGCAGCATGGCGAAGCTGGCACGCGTTAAGCCTTCGGAATCGTCGTTTCCATAAGCAATATGCAGTACCCGCTCGATTCCTTTTAGCTGCTCATAGTTCCCCCATACCGTTCCGTCGCTCCTCAGCCAGTAGCCGCCGGCTATCTCTTTGATGGCGGATGGATCCGGCGCGAGCAGCGGTTCGGAGTCATCGTAATACTCCATTAATCTCCCGGCTTTTGAAATTCCCAGGCCGCGTTCCGAAATCGTCGCAAGATCCGAGGAAAAGCGGAATTTCTTAAAGCCGTAAAGGGTTGTCCATAATGTTCCATCGTCCATTAGCATCGTATCTTTGCCGATAATCTCCACGATTTTCGGAGTTGCGCCAGCCGCATCCGCATAGCGGGCGTTAGGCTCTAAAGCTGCGCTAGCTCCCGATACGAGCGCTATTGCGAGCAAAATCTGTAAAAGCTTCCTCATTGCTTGACCTCTTTCCGCATGATATGCATTCGACTCTCTCAACTAATATACCAAAATTCTCCTCTGAATTCTCAGCGGAATTGAAGCGGCTACAGCCTCAGCATCGTATCCAGCATCACCTTTCGGCCGCTGCTTGCACTCTCCAAAGCTGCCAGCACCATCGCCATACTGTACCGATTATCCCGGCAATCCGTTTCCGCCGGCCGGCTCTCTTCCAGCGCAAGGAACATCTCGTCGAGACAGCCATCATGCCCGGTCGTCCGCCTCTCGAACGCGCTCATTTCCGGATCGATCCGAATATAGTCCTTGATGAATTGGCCTTCTTCCTGTCCCGGCGCTACGACTTCCGCATAAGGCGGGTTATGGCCGTCCCAGATTGCCGTGCCCCGGTCCCCAACAATTCGCCACTCCGCCTCCCATGACGTCGGCGCTCCTTCGGCGCACCACGAGCCTCGATAGTTAAACACCGAGCCGTCCGACATTTCGAAAATGCAGATCGCCGCCGCGTTACCCGCGTACCATGAGCCTTTAGGGTTAAACTCGTGACAGTACACGGAAACCGGAACGGCCCCCGTAATCAATCTTGCTTGGTCAAATGTATGAATCGCCATATCGAGCAGCAGAGGACTTGCCATTGCGTCTCTGAATCCGCCGAAATGCGCGCCGATAAAGAAATCCGCGCCTATGAACCCCACGTTGCCGATCTGACCGGAAGCGACCATCTGTCGCAGCGTGCGAATACGAGGATCGTATCTGCGATTTTGCATCACCGCATGCGTGCGTCCCGTTTCCTCGGCGATCCGGACAATCTCGTTGCAGTGCTCCATCGTTTCGGCCAGCGGCTTCTCGCTAAAGACGTTGCAGCCTAAGCTCATAGCGGATTTGCTTATGTGAAAATGACTGGAAGGGATCGTGACATCAAAAACCAGATTAGCTCCCGTATGCTCGATAGCGCTCTGCAGATCAGTGAAGACGCCGCACTTCAGCCCTTTCCTCTCCCTCATTTTCTCCGCAAACTCAAGTTGAATATCGATCAAGGCCACGATCTCCGTATCCGGTCTCTTCATCGCATAATCGATCCATACGTTGGACATTCCCCCGCACCCTGCGACAACAACTTTATATTTTGAAGCCATGAACAAATGCCTCCTTATTTTGAGGATTTACGTCTGAAAATCTGATACAGCTCCTGTTTGTAGATCACTCTTATATTGCTATAATGGATAGAGCATAGGCTCATTATACCGTTTGTTTTAGGTTACAAGCTTTCTTATCTTGTGCAATAATCGCAGTATTTTGGGGAGTTGAGCTTACAATGGCCTACCCGAAGGAATTGCGGGAAATGACCCATATCGCCGACAAGGATTACCCGATTCATTTCTTTTTCAACGACTGCGGCCATGCGAAAACGGACGATTGCATCCTCTTTTTACACTGGCACGAGCACTTTGAAATCATTGTCATGCAGCAGGGCTCCGGCATTTTCCATATTAACAGTCAACCTTACGAGGCTGGACCCGGCGACGTGTTGTTCGTGCCTGCCGGAGGTCTGCATACCGGTTTCAGCACTTGCGAGGGACATATCGCCTATATCTCGATCGTGTTCAACGCCTCGCTTTTTCACCATTGGGTTCAGGATACAATTCACGCTCGTTATGTCCTTCCTTATTTGGAGGGCCGCGCCTCCTTGCCGGTTAAGCCCGCGGCAATCGAAGCTTCGTGCGGGAAATACTATTCTCTGCTGGATCAAGCCGCTGCAGAGTTCGTCGCCAAGCAACCCGGCTATCAGACGATCATCGTCTCTCAGCTTCATATGCTGCTGACCTATCTTGCTAGAATCTTTTTCCCGCAGCAGCAGCTGGATCGATTGGGCCGCAGGCCCGTTCATAATAGCGAAAGCTTCAAGACTCTTATCCAATCAATCGAAAACCAATTATCGGAGAGGCACACGGTCGACAAAGCCGCCAAACAGTTGAACTTGAATCCTTATCATTTCTGCAAGCTGTTCAAAAGGCTGACTGGACGCACATTCATCGAGTACGTCAATCTCTGCCGAGTCAACGAAGCCGAGCGGCTGCTTCTGAGGACGGAGCTGTCCGTTACAGAGATTGCCGGTCGGATCGGCTGCGACAACCCTAACTATTTCACCAAGCTTTTTAAACAGTACAAAGGGATAGCTCCTTCCCGGTTTCGCAAGGACACCCAGAAATAAAAAAAGAAACCCTGTCGTTAATCAAACGCGGGTTTCTCGACAAACGGCACTATTGACATTCGTATTGAAACACTCTCACTCAAGTAAAATTAGCAAGCCGCTTCCGGGAACCTCAACCTCCCCGCTTAGCAGACTGCCGCCGAGCGCCTCCTTTTTGAACGCTGGCCCGATGTTAACCGCGGCCGCTTCCTCGTTATGGTTCAGGATGAACAAGTATCCGGTTCCGTCTGCGCCGATTCGTCTGCTCGCTTCGACTCCAGAAGGCGTGTCCAGCAGCGGCCGAATGCCTTTCTGCTCGCAAAGATGGCCGATCAGCCCGAACAGAAACGGCTTGTCGGGACTGCTCGCCACATACCATGCCTCGCCGGCTCCGAACCGGTTGCGGGTCAGCACCGGCGTGCCGCGATAAAACTCTTTGCCGTACACCGCCATGACCTCCGCGCCTTCGGAATGCGTCAAATCGCACAGAAGCCCGCAAGAATAGGTTCCGGCCAATCCGCCGACGGCCTCACGCATCTCGATCGTATTCGTCTGCTCCTGTGACAGCGCATCGGTTTCCTCGACCCAGACGCCGAACAGAGACCGCAGCTCTCCGGGATAGCCTCCGGGCACGATCAAATCGCTCTCTCCGACCAGACCGCTGAAATACGTCCCCAGCACGGTTCCTCCTTTCCGGGTGTACCGCTCCAGCTTGTCGGCCATGCCCGGCTTGACCATATACAGCACCGGAAGCACCAGCACCTCGTACCCGTCCAGATCGGCGTCCGCGCTGACGATATCTACGGGCACGTTCCGCTCATAGAACGCGTCGTAATACTTCTGCACCTCGGTCAAATACTTCAACGCAACGCTCGGTCCGCTGGAATGCTCAAGCGCCCACCAGTTATCCCAGTCGAACAGGATCGCCGCCTTCGCCTCGATTTTCGCGCCCAGTATGCCGTCTCCCAATGCCTTCAGCTCCCGCCCAAGCTGCGCGCATTCCGCAAAGACGCGGGTATGCTCGTGTCCGGAATGGTCGATAACCGCCCCGTGAAATTTCTCGAAAGCGCCGAGCGATTTTCTTAATTGAAAAAACATGATGCTGTCCGCACCCCGAGCAATCGCCTGATAGCTCCACAGCCTCATTACCCCTGGGCGTTTGAGCGCGTTGTAAGGCTTCCAGTTCAGTTGGCTCGGGCTTTGCTCCATCAGCATGAAGGACTGTCCCTGCTTCATTCCGCGCATGAGATCGAGACGGAATGCAATGTCCCCCATCGGCGTATCGTTCGTCGGATAGCAGTCCAATGCGGCTACATCCAGATGGCGAGCCCACTTGAAGTAATCCAGCGGTTTATAGGCACCGTTGCTCTGAAAATTCGTCGTCACGATCGCATCTGGCATGATCGCCTTGATCGCGTCTCGCTCCTCGATATAACAGGTCAGGATGGAATCCGAGATAAAGCGGTCGTAATCGAGCGATATGCCCTGAAAAGCGGTCTGATCCGGATTGGCCCGATCCAGATGCTCGCTCTGCAAGCTCGGCGCGACGATTTCGCTCCAGTCGTAGAACGTATGGCCCCAAAACCGGGTATACCAAGTTGCGTTTAACGCCTCAAGCGCCCCGTAGCGCCCTTTAAGCCATTCGCGAAACGCCCGCTCGCAATTATCGCAATAACAGCGCAGTCCGTACTCGTTGTTGACGTGCCAGAGCAGCAGCGCGGGATGATCCTTGTAGCGCTCCGCCAGCTTACCCGCCAGCCTTCTGGCATACAAGCGATAGGTCGGGCTGTTCGGGCAGGAATTGTGCCGTCGCCCGAACTTGCGCTTCATGCCGTCGGATTCCACGATGCAGACGTCCGGATAACGGGTCGCCATCCAGGCCGGATGAGCGGCGGTTCCCGTTCCCAGGCAGACATGCATGCCGTTCTCATGCAGCATGTCCATCACTTCGTCCAGCCAGTCGAAGTTATACGTATTCTCGTCGGGTTGGTTCAGCGCCCAAGAGAACACGTTTACCGTAGCGATATCGATGCCGGCCAGCTTGAACAGTCGCATATCCTCGCGCCACATTTCCTTCGGCCATTGCTCGGGATTATAGTCGCCTCCGTATGGAATTTTACCGACTTTGGTTTTGAACATAGAAAAATCCTCCTTCCGGAAAACGTCTTGGTTCGGCCTATCTCGCTAGAGCATTTGCATAAGTCCTTCGCTGCGGACGGTCCACGAGCCGTCCTGCGGAAATCCCGGGGCCGACTCGTTCGGAGCGCCGCTCCAGCCGGCCGCCATCATGGCGACTGCCGTCAACAAGCCGCCGTTGCCCGGCAAGTACACCGGCAGCGGCGGACGCTGGTAGTTGTGTCCGTTAGGCAAATACGTGTTCGTCTGCGTCTGTTTGAGCAGCGCGTCGACGGCAAGCGAGCCTTCGCCCAGGCGGGCGGCGGTCATCGCAATCATCGGGTAGTCCCAGCCCCACGTTTTGTTCCAGTTCCACACTTCCATTACTTGGCGCAAGGTACGGCGCATCGTCTCGCGATCGGCCAACTTGCCGGGAAGCAGTCCCAGGGAAGCCAGCATCGTCGGATGGTCCGTCATGCTCAGCGGGTTCCGGAACGTATCGGCCGCCGTCTCTGCGGCGACGTACAGTCCGTCCGCTTCGGGAAGCCGCGCGAGCCCCGTCCGCACCTTGTCCCACAACGGCTCGGAAGGCAGGCCGAGCCTGTCCCGCCAGAGCGCCGCAAGCGATAGACCGAACTCCCAGTACGAAAGTTCGAAGCCGGGATTCATCGTCACCGCGTGATCGTACACCTCTTGCGCCGGCGCGACGGGCGGTCCCAACACGTAACGTTTGCCCGCTTCGTCCCATTCGGCAAAGGAAGCCATGAAGTCGGCGGTCTCGAACACGATCTCCCGATACCGCTCCAATGTCGCCCGGTCCGGCCGGTGCCGGTACAGAAGCTCCGCATAATAAATCGGATGCGGTTGCTGCCAGATTAGGAACGGCTCGATGTAGCAAGGCGAATTGATGCCGTCCGGCCCGATGCACTTCGGCCATCTTGCGCCTGCATAGCCCTGCTCGGTCGCCGTCGCTCTAGCGATCGGAAGCAGCTCTTCATAGAAAGCGAACGTGTTTGCCAGCAGTTCGGGCCGATTCCATAGCGCGAAATGAACGGAGTGCCACCAATGCATCTCCAGGTGGAATTTGCCCGCCCAACTGTTGTGCGTAAGGCCCGATTCCTGCGGCGGCAAAATGCCGGAGGACTGAATCGCCGTCAAATATTGCGAAAGCACAATCCGCCGTTCTAGCTCCGTGGCCCGCGGGTCAGTGCTGTCCGCCAGTTCCACCGCGGCTCCCCGCTCCCAGAAGCTACGCATTTGCCGCTCGCTTGCCGCCATCGCCGCTTCCGCCTCCGGCAGCGGCTCCTCCGCCTCTTCGATCGTTCCTACGAAATGAACGCGAAATTCGAAGCTTGGCCGCTCCGAAGACGGCGTTAGCAGGAACAGGTGCGGATCTTCTACGTCGCGTTCAAGCGTTCCGTCGCTCCATTCCAGCCGGAGCGCATAGCCGTCCCCGTCCATCGTTCTAACCAGCACGGCATGCCGCTCCCCCTGCTCCCGCCACTCGGTGACGTGACTTTCCATTCGGCTCCAATCCGCGCCGCTCTTGCGCCAATCCCCGTAAGGAAAACGGAATGCGATCCGCAGCCGCTCCTCCATGATCAGCTCCGAGCGAATGCGAACGGCCAACAAATCAAGCTGAGGATGGCAGCAGGTCGTAACCTCCGTGTTCCGCCCATTCAGCGCAAACCGGCTGCTCAATCGCCCCGTCCACAAGTCAAGCTCTTGACCAGCATCGGACAGCTCGTCCGTGGCGGCCAAGCTTCCGTCGGCCGTCGTCAGACGGAAGCCGACTTGCCCGAGATGCGGCTTATGCGGACTAAAGCGGTGCTGCTGGTATTCCTCCGACGTTTCGCCGGCCGGCATGTAAGGATAGCCGACCTCTCTACCGCCGAAGGTGCGATAAAGCGTTCGCTTGAAGTTTGCCATATCGTACCCTTTCGGGTTCGGATAGCTGTGCCAGACGCGGTTGGACAAATGCCCGAGCGGCACGCCGTCGTGCTCGTACAGCTCGGGAAACGTCTGTAAGCCTGTCGCGTCCGCGGTAAACGTATAGTTGCCGTTGCCGACGGACAGCGACGAGAACGGATCGAATGCCGTTACTTGCGGATTATGACGGCGAACCAGCTTCTCACGATCGATTGCGCTCACGTTTATTCCTCCTTGCTCGCCGGGTCTTCGGCTTCTTCTACCGCTGTAATTCGAAGTGCGATATAAGGTTTGCCCGGAAGCTCCACACGACGATTGTAAATGTCCCCATAGCCGTATTCTCCCTTGCGCACAGCTTCGAACGCGACAGGCGAGCGCTCGATGGTCATATTCCAAGTATCGATGACGTCTACAGTGAACGTCGTCCCCTCCGCAAGCTGGAAGTCCTTGCCCGGAAGCTCGAACGTCCAACTCTCCGCCCGCTCTTCTCCGAAATAAAACAAATAATAGCTACCCGGACGGCCCGCCACGCCAGTGCAGAACCATTCGTCGATCGGCTCCAGCCCTTCCGCCGGTCCCGCTTCCGCGATCTCCCGAAGAAAGCCGAGCCGCTCCTCGCTGCTTCCGCGAAGCGTCCCTCCGATTCCGGTCCAGACGCGATCAACCGACTCGTTCGTGGGCCGCAGCACTTCGCCGTGCCCAACATAAGTTCCTTCCGCCAAGCCGCGCCAGAACCGGCTTACTAGCTCTTCCGCCGACAGCCGCCCCCATACGAAGTGAAGATTGCCTTCATAGCAAACCTCGTCGTAAATGACCGGCTTGCCGTAAACGCGACGAAGCAAAACGGCTCTTCCCGGAGCCGCCACGGCCTGGCCGTCCTGCACGCACACGTGGGTGATCCACGGCTTCCAATGTTCGTACATGACAAAACCGTTATGCATCGAGCACAGACGGCCGTAGGGGTCGTTGTCGGCGACTATTCTTCCGATCCGATCCCAATCGTCCGTCGTTTTGCCCGCCATGAAATCGTATTCGTTCGCCAGCGACCACCAGACGTTGCGGTAAGCGCCCAGTCTGCTCATCGTATACCGCACGAAAGCGTCGTCCGCCTCCGGCGGCATCCGGTCGAAGCCCCATTGCTTGTTGTAGGGGTGGAACAAAATGATATCCGCTTCGATGCCCAGCGCCAGCAAAGCTTCTACACGGCGTTCGATTATTCGGAAATAGGCGGGATTAAACCGTTCGTACTGCCACTCTTCCAGAGGTTCTCCAACGTAAGGATAGCAGGGGATATTTGCTGCGCTGAACGGGCTATAGTGCGGTAATACGCACATGCGGATTTTGTTGAACGGGCTTGCGGCCAAGCTGCGAAGCGTCTCTTCCGCCAATCCTTCAAGCTGGTGCGCCCAGCCGTATGACGTCGTGCCTACCGGAACATACCGGGTTCCATCGGCATATTCGAAATGATAGCCGCCGCGTACTCGCACCGGGCCGCGATTATTTCCCGACGGGTGATTGCACGCAAAGGCGCCCTCGAAGCCGTCAAGCGCAGCGCTGTTCGAATACGAACGATAATGCCATGCCCCCACCGCATCAGGCATGAAGCGAATGCGGTAGATTCCGTCGCCGTCGTAAAATCCCCGTACCCTGACCGCTTGGCCGTCCGCGTGTCGGAATTCCGCCTCCAGCTCGATTTCCGTGTACGGATTGCCTTCTTCCACCCCTAGTAGCTCTAGCTCGAACACCCCCCATTGCTCCGTGTCCGACGCAGCTTTAACGAATGCCATAACGACCTCCATACGATCCGGCCATGCCGGAGAATAACAACGGGGCTGCCCCCATAAGCAGCCCCGCCGGATACATCGTGTCTACTTCAAGCTGTTCAAGTAAGCTTCCAATTGAGCATTAATTTCCGCGCCGATCGTGTCTTGCCCGGCTTTCTTCGCGTCGGCCTTGTACAGCTCCAGCGTCTCGTCGACGCTCTTGACGAGTCCGAGCTCAAGCAGCGGAATATATTTAGTTTTGGCGCTATTGACCGCCGCAAGTTCGGCTTTAATCTTGCTGTCGTCAAGTCGGAAGCCCGAAGTGACCGGTTGTACGACTCGCTGCTGCCATTCGGAGTAGATTTGTTGAATAATCGGCGGTTCGTTGACGCTGATGCGCTCGTATTCCTCGTTCTTGATGCCCCAGGAGCCGCCGCTGCCGAACGGATACTTGTCCTGATTCGGCCCCGGCTTCCACTGCTTATCGCCTTCAGGCTCCCAGTGCTTCCCTTGAATTCCTAGGCGGATAAGTTCGTTGTAGCGGCGATCGAACTTCATTTTGTCGATCAACATGAACGCTCTGTCCTGATTCTCCGAAGACGCCGCCACTGCCATCCCGTCGCCAGTGTATCGACCGCGGTACTTGAGCCCGCCCGTCGTAATGTCATACACCTCGGGCTTCCATTCCGGATGCTCCTTCTCGATCTTTTGCGCCGACATGGCGACCGTTCCCAGGTTCCATACGAGCGATGCCGACGTCCCGTTCTCGAAAGCGTCTCTCGGCTGCGTCTTGTTGGAGATCGCATTTTTGGACCAGAAGCCTTGATCGGCCCACGACTTCATTTTCGTTACCCAATTCTTGTACGGCTGCGAGTCATAGATCCATTGCACCTGGTCAACCGTAAAATCGCCCTCTTGATAGGAGTGGAAATAATCGGTGTACCCGTTAATGATGGACAGCTCGTTCATCTGAGTGAACATCAGAATCCGCAGCTCGTTGTTGTGTTGTGCCGCCGCATACGGGAATATGCCTTGCTCGTTCTTCGCTACGGCCGAATAGTAAGCTTCCAGATCGTCGATATTCTGGACTGGCGGCAGACCGTATTTCTCGCGTAGATCTCCGCGGATCACGATTGCATTGGAAGTGGCGAGCGCAGCCATATTGTTCGGCACGAAGTAGGCTTTGCCTCCGATTTTCGCCTGCTCGAAGGACACTTTATCCTGCTTCTCCCACGTCATCGGCATATATTTCTGAATGATTTCTTCCGTCACTTCCGCGAATGCGCCTTTGGGCGCTTCCTGATCGTACAAGCCCCAGTCCGATGTATAGATTAGATCCACTTTGTCGCCGGAAGCGAACAGCAGCGGATAACGCTGCGTCCAGTCGCTGAAGGGCAGAAACTCCACCCGCAGCGAAGCGTTAAGATCCTCTTCGATCAGCTTATTCAACTCATCGTAGACGAGATCGAAATCGACCGGCTTATCGCCTAGCAGAAACATTTTCAGATCGACGTGTTTGGACAGGTCGGGACCGCCCGTTGCGGCCGATGCGGACGAAGATGCCGCCGGAGCGGACCCCGAAGCGGCGGGAGCGTTTGCCGAGCCGCCGTCCTTATTGCCGCTGCAGCCCGCCAACACCGCGGATAGCATGGTGAAGGCCAGCGCCGACAAACCGAGTTTTTTAATCGCTTTTTGCATGTAGAACCCTCCTAGTATGTGTATAAGCATTATGTGATCCGGCAACCCGGGGCTACCCTTTAACCGCGCCGATCGTCAGACCCTTGACAAAATACTTCTGAACGAACGGATACAGCAGCACGATCGGTCCCGTAACGATAACGGTGAGCGCCATTTTCATCGATTCGACGGGGAAAGATTCGATATACATACCCGATTGCTCCATGATGGAACGCACGGCCTGAATGTCGCCCAGCAGCTTGTACAGGAAGTACTGCAGCGGATACAGCTTCTCGTTGGAGATAAACACCATACTGTGGAACCAATCGTTCCAATACATTAGCGCCGTGAACAGACCAACCGTTGCCATGACGGGCTTGGACAGCGGGAAGATCAGCGTGCAGAAAATCCGCAGGTCGCCGGCCCCGTCGATTTTGGCGGACTCGGTAATGGCGAACGGAATGCTGCGCATAAAGCCTTTCGCCAGCAAAATGTTCCAGACGGACACCATCGTAGGAAGCACAAGCGCCCATATCGAATTTTTCAGCCCGAAGTATTTGACGCAAATGATGTACCAGGGGACAAGCCCCCCATTAAACAATGTCGTAAAGAAGAAGAAAAAGGAAAACTTGTTGCGCCATTCAAAATCGGGACGCTGCAGCACATACCCGGTCATCATGCTGATCGTGACGCCGAAAACGGTGCCGACCGCGGTGACGAACAGCGTGACGGCGTAGGATTGCAGCAGCACGTCGGGATTGCGAAAAGCGATCTCGTAGCCGGCCAAGCTGAATTCCCGCGGGAACAGACTGTAGCCGTGCCGGATAATCGATTGCTCGCTGGAGAAGGACGAACCCAGAATGAGCAGAAACGGCAGCAAACATAACAGAGCCATCACAGCGATGTAAGTGTAGCCGATTGCGCCGAAAAGCCGTTCGTCCGCGCTTTTGATTTTCATGACAGCTCCTCGCTCCTCTCTGCGTCAGAACAACGCGTAATCGTCTTTGACCCGTTTGACCGTAAAGTTAACGAGCAGAATAGTGGCGAAGCACATCACCGATTGATAGAATCCGGCGGCGGCGGCCATGCCGATCTCGGAGGAGCGAAGCAGCGACCGGAATACGAACGTATCGATCACATCGGTCTGTGCGAACAGAGCGCCGTTGTCTCCGATCAACTGGTAGAACAGTCCGAAATCCCCTCTGAAAACTTGTCCGACGGACAGCAGGAACAGGATGACGATAACCGGCATGATCGAAGGAATCATAATGTAACGAATTCTCTGAAACATGTTCGCGCCGTCGATTTTGCCCGCATCATACATTTCGCTGTCGATGCTGATAATCGCGGCCAAATAAATGACCGTTCCGTAGCCAAGTTCCTTCCACAGCTTGAAAAATACGATCAAGTACTTCCAGACGCCCGGTTCCCCGTACACGTTCACCGGAGCCGCTCCGAACCATGCCAAAACGCTGTTCAGCAGCCCATGCTCGAAATTGAAAATATTGTATACAATCGACCCTACGATTACCCAGGAGATAAAGAACGGCAAAAACATGACCGACTGCGTTAGCTTCTTGAAAAACTTGGAGCCGATTTCGCTGAGGAAAACCGCTGCCGTAATTTGCGCCGCCGTAACGATCCCGATAAAGGCCAAATTGTACAAAACCGTGTTGCGGGTAACCTGGAACGCTTCCCCCGATTGGAAGAAGTACCTGAAGTTTTCGAAGCCCACCCATGGACTGCCCCAGATGCCGAGCGTATATTGGAACTGTTTAAAAGCAAGCACGACTCCGCCCATTGGCAAGTACGAGAAAAGAATGACGTGCAGGGCAGCCGGCAAAAGCATCAGCAGCAGCGTTCGATGAGTGAAAACTCGTTTGCGGAAAGAATGTCTCATGATGTTCACCTGCCTCATATTTGAAGTGACTTACCGGCATACGTTAACGATAGCACGGTTTGTCCGGGCGGGTATCCGAGACATGGCGTCACTGAAGGAGGAGAATTGGCTGAGCTTGCCGCCCGGGCGGTCATGATTCCCCCCGATCGTCGGACATAGCTCCTCTTCGGCTATCCGGAGGACAATCAAAAAGCGGTCGGGAAGGGGCTTTAAAAAAATCGACCGGTCGCGCGCGTTGCCGCACGCGGACCCGGCCGCAATAAACGGACGGCCGCTACGCTCCGCCCTGACGCCTGAACTCGCTCGGCGTGTTGCCTGTCTGCTCCCGAAACAACCTGCTGAAATACTTCTCGTCCGCATAGCCGATCTGCTCGGCAATCCACTGTACCGGACGATTCGTACGTAGCAAATATTCTTTCGCTTTCTCGATGCGAACGTGCTGCACGAAGTCGTTAAACGGGCGGCCCACGATCTCCTTAAAGCATTGATTGAAATAGCTTCTGCTCATATTGACGCGCTTGGCCACGTCTACGGCGAAAACCGATTCGTTCAGCTCCTCCTGCACGATGCGGACGGCCGTCATAATGCAGTGCACGACCTCCTTGGAATGCTGCGAGCCGACAAGCGGAGCCGCCGTTGCTTTCAGCTCGGCGAACCAGTCCGCGCATTGCCGCCAGTGAAGCATGGCATCTGGAACGGTGACGTCCGCCGCTACGGCCGAGCCATATGCCTTGTTCCATTCCGAGACGACCTCCAGCATCAGGCGGCTCAATCGCGGAATGGACAGTCGCAGCGCCCTCAGTCTGCCCAACAGCTCGTCCAGGCTCGCATTGTCCCTCATCCACGCGAAAGTCAGCCATTCGGAACGGAGTGCGGCAACCGTCTCATCCGGCGCAACCGGTGGAACGTTCCCGATCTCCTCCAGTCGATCCGTCATCATCAGCCCCTTACCCTGTTCCGCATAGAAAAAGTGCTTAAAACCGATTCGCCGAAGCACGCGATGAACCTCGGATCGCTCCTTGCCTTCTATGCCCTGCACTTGAACGATCGTCCACCCCGGCCGCGAGCCGACAAGCCGCGCAAGTTCATCCGACTCGATCCCCGATTGCTCCGAAGGCAGCCATAGCCAGGAGGAACCGTCCAGCTCTGTCCATTCCCCTGTCGGATCAATGCCGCGAGCCCAGCTTGGATCGGCATGTTCGGAGGATGAAAGCAGCATATAGGCGGCATCCATACCGAAGACCGGCCCCTTCGCCGTCTCGGATACGGCCGCCTCCTTCCCCCGCTCCCGCACGATGCGGCTATGAATCCGCCCTAGCACGTCGTCGAAACGCTCCCGCTCCAGTTGAATTTTCGCAATATAGTCGATCGCGCCTAGACGCAGCGCATCCTGCACGTATTCGAAATCTTGATGAAGTGTCAAAACAATAATATGCACATGAGGAAAACGCTCGCGAGTCGTCCGCATCAGTTCAAGACCGGACATGACCGGCATCGCGAGGTCGGTCATCAGCAGGTCGATCGGATGCGAAGCCATAAATTCAAGCGCGGCTTCCCCGTTGCTGGCTTCGCCGACGACCTCCATGTCGAAGCGATTCCAGGGCATCGCGGATATGAGACCTCTGCGCACGAGATTGTCGTCGTCCACAACAAGCACCTTGATCACGAGCTTTCCTCCTCCTTTTGCCGATACGGCAGCGTTAAGTACACGGTCGTTCCAAAGCCGGGCTCGCTCTCGATATCCAGTCTGGCCCGCCCGCCGAAATACGATTCGATCATCCTCTTCACGTAGTTCATGCCGATGCCCATGCCGACTTTCCGGCGATCCTGCTGCTCGTCCATCAACAGCTTGGCGATTTCTTCCTCCGATATTCCGCTGCCGTTGTCTGCGACGGAGATGACGACTTCGCTGCCCTCCAGGCTCACTCGGACCCAAATGCTCCCTTTGTCGTTCAACCCGTGATACAATGCATTCTCGACGAGCGGCTGCAAAATGAAGCGCGGCACGACAACGTGCAGCACCTCCGCATCCGCGCGGATCTGCAGATCGAACTTGAAATTGTAGCGAATCTGCTGCAGCAGCAAATACTGCTCCAGCGATTCCAGCTCCTCCCGGATCGTGGACTCCTGTCCCAGCTTGCCCAAGTTGTAATAAAGCAGCTTGTTCAACGAAGACACGAGTCGGTCGATATCGTTCTGACCGTTCATGACGGCCAGCCAATGCACCGTGTCCAGCGTGTTCATCAGGAAATGCGGATTGATCTGATACAACAGCTTTTCAATTTCCAGATCGGCCCGTTTCTTCTCCTTCGTCTCGACCTCCGCGAACAAATCTGCGATTTGCGTCTTCATCCTGCGAAACTGCGTCAGCAGCGTGTCGAATTCCGGAATATGAGCGCTGTCGGAGCCCGGCTGGAATTGGCCGCTCGACATCCCGCGAATCTCGTTGTTGAACTGGCGTAGCGGTTTATAGATCATTTTCCACAGCAGCCATGCAATCAGAAAAGTGACGACGATGAAAAAAAGAAACAGCAGCACGATCCGGTTGACCCAGCGATCCCGCTCGTAATTGTAGTCCGCCTTCGGAATAAGCGATACCAGACTCCAGCCTTGGCCGCTGGTCGTTTTATACCAATAATAATCGTTCAGCAAGCCGGCTTGGCCGCTGGCGGAATGATCGGGAAACAGGTCGCCGGAATGGAAAACGTCCTCGGCCTCACTGTACGCGACATAGCCGTCTCCATCCAGCAACACGTAGAACGATTGCGGCTCGACTCCATTCTGCAGCAGATTGCGCGTCAGCACATAGCCGGATTCCACATAGACATACACATCGTCACGTCCGGGAATATCGATTTTCTGCAAGGCGGAAATGACATATTCGTTATTGTATCGTTCATTGCTGATATGCGGGGCGTAATCGACGATCCGATAACGATTGGAGACGTTGCGTGGCAGATTGTCCAAGGAAAAGCCGTCTTTAACCGAGGTATTCTCAAATATAAAGCGCTCTTCGTCGCGGTAATAGTACATGGCTAGTCCGATCGTCGCATTCGTAAAAGCAAGCAGGCTCAGCTCCGTGCGGATCTCTTCGGCAAGGCGGCTTTTCTCATGAGCATCCTCGGAAAACGTATACTGCTGCAACTTATATCCGATGTTGCTGGGGATGGACAGCTGCTGCGCTACCGTATTCAAGTTGTTATAAGCGTTTTCAAGCGAAAGCTGAACCTGCGTCAAATTGCTGCGAACGCCGGATTCCAGCTTGCCGAGCAAAATCTGCGACATGGCGTTGTACGACAACAGCACCGTGGATACGAACGGAATGAGTGCGCTTGCGGCAAATAGCAGCACAATTCTTTTCTTTAACGTCAAGCGGTTCAGCCAGGCGGCCATCTTCATTCGTTTGCTCATCGTGCCGGCCCCCCTTCGTCTGCGCTTGAAGTATCCACACATCATATCATCGCCCTATGCTCGTGTAAATTAGCCGGAAGCCGCAAACACAGCGGTCATTTGGACGCAAATGAAAGGGAGATTTGTCCTTCTTCGCCGTCGGTCCGTTCATTCGTCCCCCTTATTTCCATCCATATCACCCCCGTGATTTGTGGAAATGCTCGGCGCGAACATTCGCTCGCGAACAAGTACCGGACATTTGACAACCTTTTGCGCACAGGGGTATGATTCTTCACATGACTAATAAGCAAGAACCGTCTTATCTTGCCTAACAAATGGAGAACTCTACTTTGAACATGCATACGACCGATTTGAGGAGCCGCGCCGCTGCGACGCCGTCCCGCTCAACATTTATTCTACTAATTTCAGCAATTCTTCTAGCCGCCGCCAACATGAGGGCGGCTATTACTTCTGTGCCCCCTTTAGCGACAATGATTCGCGAAAGTACAGGATTGTCTACGAGCGCGATGGGCTGGCTGACGACGATCCCGCTCATCGGGTTCGCAATCTTCTCTCCGCTCGCCCCTGCCTTTGCTCGTAAATTCGGCATTGAGCGCACGCTTGCCGCCAGCTTACTGATCATGACAGTCGGAATCGCGATTCGCGGCGCCGCTTCAGTCCCGATGCTGTTCGTCGGAACGATCGGCATCGGCATTGCCATCGCCGTATGCAACGTCCTGCTGCCCAGTATCGTGAAGAAAAATTTCACCAATTCCATCGGGCTGATGACGGGCTTATACAGTATGACAATGGGGCTTGTGGGTGCGATTTCCGCCGCCACAAGCGTTCCGCTCGCTCAGAGAGCAGGTCTCGGCTGGAGCAACACATTGCTTGTGTGGGGCTCTGTGTCCATGCTCGGCTTCTGCGCATGGCTGATTCAAGCGCGAGCCGCCAGAACTCGCGCCAACGTCGGCACAGCCGAATCCGGCCATCGCCGCACGAACGTATGGACCTCCGGCCTCGCTTGGCAAATTACGTTGTTTATGGGCCTGCAATCGTTCAACTTCTACATTGCCGTCGCTTGGCTTCCCGATATGCTCATTAGCAAAGGATTTACTTCCGAGCATGCCGGCTACATGCTGTCGCTGATGCAAATTATGGGGATCCCGGTTAACCTGTTGATTCCGATTATCGCCGAGAGAATGAAGGATCAGCGGCTAGCGATCGTTGCGGCGGGACTGGTCTCGATTACCGGCTATATCGGGCTGTTCTCCAATGAAGCGGCATCGCTCACAGCAGCCGTTGTCCTCATGGGCCTCGGACAAGGCGCTTCGATCAGTCTGTTGTTTATGCTGTTTGCATTGCGAACGAAACATGCGGCGGACGCCGCCGCCTTGTCCGGTATGGCTCAATCGATGGGCTATGTACTAGCCGCCCTCGGCCCGATCGGGCTTGGCCTGCTGCATGACGCAACGGGATCTTGGAAGTGGCCGATCGCCGTTATGGTAACGATAGGCTGCGCCATGACGATATTCGGCATGGCATCCGGGCGCAAGCGATATGTGGAGTGATCTGCTGCGTAGTCGAAATGCTATGCAAAAAAAGCGACACCGTCCGAATGTATTCGGAACGTGTGCCGCTTTTTTTTGCGCCGAACGCTAGGGCGTGTATGAAAACCCGCTCAGGGGTATCTTTATCTTTCACCGCCTTTTCACTCCGAGCGCAGCCTGGTCAACTCAGTTCTTCGTTTGAGCTAGAAGCTCCCTAATAACAGGCTCTAACGACGTCGCCATTCGCAGAAATCCAAGATCTGTCGGGTGCACGCCGTCTACCGTGCATTCTTCCGCCCCCTCGCCGAGCAGATTCGACCCGTCCACAAAGTGGACATTAACGTCCCCCCGCTGGCGCAGCCGCATGACCGTCTCTTCCTGGACTTTTTTTCTCCCCTCGTGCAGTATCCGCATCTCTTCGTAATAGCGATCCCCCGCAAACCGGATTTTGGATACGACCACAATCGGCACGTCGGGATGGCGTTCGCGATAAATAGGTATAAATTGCGGCAAAGTCGTGGAAATATCTTCGATCGTTCCCGAATTTGCTTCATAATCGAGAATAAGCATGGCCGGATTTGGAATCTCGGCAATCGTCCGGGCAACCTCCGGCTCGCCCTTGCCGTTCCCGGAAAAACCGAGGTTCATAAACTCCAACGGAATTGAGCGGCTCAAAATATTCGAATACGCCATTCCAGGGCGGGTCGCACAGCCGCCTTGTGTAATTGACGTACCGTAGATGACGATGGGCTTGTCGTCGGCATAGCTTGGAGCGGAACCGATTGCCGCATCTGGCTCCACGCCGACCCACACTTCCTCCACGCCCTGGTACAGAGGAAAATTCAAAGTCACGCAAAACTCTCTTTTTTCGCTCCAATTGTATAGCTCCGCTTCATATTCGGTGCTGGCCGGGTCAAAGCGCGCCGTGCTGAGATAATGCTGGTCTCCCGGCTCGCCCAAGTAGCAATCGAATCCGCTCTGCCCTGTCGCCGGCATATGATACATATCGCTAGGCCCTCTCAGCTTCGCTCTAAGCGACAATCTGGAAGAATTCGTGCGGAACCGGATTTGCCCGCCTGCCGTGCAGTTCGCCAGTTCGTCAACGGCATGAGGCAGCGACAGCGTTGGGGACGTTGGCAATCGCCGATATCTTTTGTCTTGACCAAGCCACGCAAACCCTGCAATGTGAAACGGCTTCTCAAGCGGCGATAGCCACTGCAACGAATCATGAACGGTTGGTTTGATAGTCATGTTCTCATCCAGACGGATGACATCGATTCGTTTGGAATTATTCGTCATAGCTCGGAGATTCTCCTTTTGGTAGCAACTTGGTCCGCGTCGCAGCCTTGGCCTTCAGCCAGGTGCCGCTCCCTGAGGTAGCTAATCGAACTCGCCCCTATTTTGCGCTTCCTCGGCCGTCAACGCAAGCGTTTTCTCTCATAAAGAGTACCTTGTCCGGAACATAGCGATAAAACTCCATAAACGCCGAACAAACCGCCTTCTCGGCGGTTTGTTTTACAAGTCCGTATCGTGTGATGTTGCGTACCCTACAGCTCCGCCGTCATTCCTCCGTCGGCAACCAAGGTCGTTCCTGTCATAAAAGAGTTTTCCGGGCTTGCGGCGAACAGGACGACGGAGGCAATCTCTTCCGGCTGGCCGACGCGGCCGATCGGCTGCGACTGATCCCACTGCTTCATAATTTCGTCCCGGGGCGTATCCAGGTTCTTCACGCTGCTCTCCAGCATCGGCGTTCGGACGGCTCCCGGCAGCACCGCGTTCACGCGAATATTATTCTTCGCGTAATCGAGCGCGATGGCCCGAGTCAGACCGACGATCCCCGCTTTCGAAGCGGAGTAAGCGGAATAGCCGTCCAGCGTTGCCAACGCATGAACGGAGCTGACGTTCACGATTGCGCCGCCGCCCTGCTCCAGCATATAAGGAATGACCCCGCGGCAAAACAGGAACACGGACGTCAGATTATTCGTAATCACGCCGTTCCATTCGGTCAGACTCATATCCGTAAGCCTCACCTGCGGACAGACCGCCGCGTTGTTCACCATCACATCGATTCGCCCGAAAGCGCGATACGTATCCCCAATGACCCTTGTAACGTCTTCTTCGGAGGACACATCCGCCGCCATAGCGACAGCGCGCCCGCCGGCATTCGCAATCTCGTCGGCGACGTCTTGTACTTTGCTATGCGTACGCCCAACCGCGACAACGGCGGCGCCTGCGCTTGCAAATCGCTGCGCGACGGAGCGTCCGATCCCGCCTCCGGCTCCCGTCACGATCACAACTTTATTTTCCCAGGTCATCGCAGCACCTCATCGATTGTTAGTCTCATTCCGTCGCAAACGTATTGCGAAGAGTTCCGATGCCTTCTACCGTCGCTTCCACAACATCTCCATGCTTTAGCCACACCTGCGGTTTTTTGCCCATTCCGACTCCCGGTGGCGTGCCTGTGCTAATAATATCGCCTGGACGTAACGTAATCGTGTTGGACAGAAAAGAAACCAGATACGGAATATCGAAGATCAGTTCCTTCGTATTGGAATTCTGCATCGTCTCCCCGTTCAGCGTAAGCGAGATGCCGAGATTGCCCGGATTATCGATCTCGTCGGCAGTAACAATCCAAGGCCCCGTCGGTGCGAAGCCGTCAATCGCTTTGCCCCGAGTCCACTGCGGTTCATTCAGTTGGATGTCCCGCGCGCTTACGTCGTTCAGAACGGTGTAGCCGAACACATAATCCATCGCGTTTTCAAGCGGTACCCTCTTGGCCGTTTTGCCGATCACGACCGCCAGCTCCACTTCATAATCGCATTGGGTAACTTCGCTTGGAATCACCACTTCATCGTCTTGCCCGATCAAACAATTGTTGTACTTAGGAAACAGCACCGGAACCTTCGGAACCTGCATATTGGACTCGATGACATGATCGTGATAGTTAAGCCCGATACAAATGATTTTCTCCGGATCGGTCAAGGGAGACAGCAGCTTCACTTCATCCAGACGATAAGCGGCTCCCTCTTCTAGCGAGCGAATATTAGCCGTTTGAATGACGTCCCGCATCGTTCCTGCAACGTTTAAGGAAACGACTTCCTTATCTCCTTTTACGACGCCGACTTGAAGCTTTCTTTCCTGATCCTCTCGTTGATAAAATTGCACAAGCTTCATATTTACAAGGCCTCTCCTTCCAGAGTTAAAAAGATTTTGGCAATTTTTCCGGGACCGCCGATCAGCATCTCGAACGCGGATGCGCCGTCGCCTAGCGGCACCGTCTCCGCCCATGGCAGCAGATTCGTTCGGCCTTGTCCGATCCAGAGCAGCGCCGTTTCGAAGTCCTCCTGAGAATAGGCGAATGCCCCCTTCACTGTCGTTTCACTTCGAATCATATCATTAATTGGCAGCGTGCTGTCCGCCTCATGCAAGCCCGTAAAAACAACCTTGCCGCCGGCCCGAACGGCCGCAAGACTAAGCTGTCTCGTCGCCTGCGCCCCGACGGCATCGATCGCCGCATCGAAACCGCTTCGGCTCTCTTCCGGAAGCTCGTTCAAGCTCGCAGCCGTTATTCCGCCCAGCTCCTTGGCGATTTCAAGCCTTGCTTCATTCAAATCTACGATAACGGCATCCTGTACGCCGTACACTTTCGCCGCCTGAAGCGCAAACAAGCCGATCGGCCCCGCGCCGTAGATCAGAAGGCGATCCGTCGGCACCAGCTGCAGCAGACGGCAGACGTGGATCGCGCATGCGAACGGCTCGGCAAGCGCGCCTTCTTCGAACGAAATATTTTCCTTAAGGCGATAGACGTTGCGAGCCGGAACGGCGACGAATTGCGCGAACGCTCCCGGACGGTGGGCGCCCAGCAATTGGCGGCTGCCGCATAGCTGGGATGCGCCGTTCCGGCAATACCGGCAAGACCCGCAGGTAACGAGCGGGTTGGCCGTTACCCGATCCCCCGTCTTGAAGCCGCTGACCTGCTCGCCGACTTGTTCGATCACTCCGGAAAACTCATGGCCCATAATCAACGGAGGCTTGCGGAGGGAGTTATGACCAAGATAGCCGCCAAGCTCGGAGCCGCAAATTCCCGCCCGCTTCACCCGGATCAGAACCTCGTCCGGCTTCAGCTCCGGAACGGGAACCTCTCGTACGTTCATCTCTCTAGGTCCTTCATATACAAGTGCCTTCATGCTCATCTCAAGCGCTCCTCTCACTGCACCGGCTCCCGTTTTTCCCATCCTTGCTTAAAGAGCGGCAGCCAATGACCCGGATGATACGGATATTTGGCCGCTTCCTCCAGGTTGATCTCGACACCAAGGCCTGGACGCTCCGGAGGCTGCAAGTATCCGTTCTCGACTTTGAACGGCGGCGTGAAGATATCCTGAGCCCAAGAATGATTAAAGTCGTCGAAAATCTCATGAATGAAGAAATTAGGCGTCGCCATATTCAAATGAGAGCAGACGATGGAGCAGATCGGGCCTTGCGCGCTGTGCGGCGCCGTTACCCCGTTATGCGCATGAACCATTCCGCAAATTTGCTTGGAGGCGGTGAGCCCCAGGAACTGAGGTTCCAACTGAATGATATGCACCGCATCGTGCTTCAGCAGTTCGGCGAATTGCTCGCGATTGTAATAATCCTCTCCGCACGCGATCGGCACCGCACTGCGCTTCGCCACTTCGACGACCGAGGAGACCCGGTAGGGCGGAACCGGCGCTTCGAAGCAGGTCGGCTGATAGGGAGCCATCGCTTCGGCGAACTGCAAAGCCGTATGAACGCTGAAGCGGTTATGCCCTTCGATCAGAATATCGACATCCGGCCCTACCGCTTCCCGAACGGCGGCAATATTGCGGATCGCGCTTGCAAAGTCGGCCCTCTCCATCGTTCGCCAAGCCGCGCCGAACGGGTCGAACTTCAATGCCGTATATCCCTTATCCACGACTTCCTTCGCCTGCGTATAGAAGCTTTCTTCATCCGAGCCGCCTCTGTACCAGCCGTTGGCATAGCAGCGCAGCTTATCGTGACATCTGCCGCCAAGCAGCTTATAGATCGGCTGCCCCGTGGCCTTGCCCATAATATCCCAACAGGCCGTCTCAACTGCAGCAAGCGCCGAGCCCTGTACTTGGCCACCGTCGGAATAAACGTCGCGAATCATTCTAAGCGAAATCGTCTCCACGTCGAAAGGGTCCATCCCAATTACGAGATGCTTCAGCTCGTGAATAGCCGTCTCGACCGTTTTCGCGAGTCCGTTTAACGTTCCTTCTCCCAAGCCGCTGATCCCTTCGTCCGTATCCACCTGAACGAACAGCCAGTTTTTCCACGGGTTTCCGACAATATAGGTGCGCACATCCGTAATTTTCATGCAGGCTAACCTCCTCACCAAGATGAGTTAAAGTTAGCACGAGCAAATGAGATGCTCAAGATGTCTCACTTGTATACATCAAAGCATAACCTGTTTAACAAACTCGATGTGATTGCGCACTAATCGTTCGCTTAACGCCGGATCGCCGCCCGCGAGCGCCTCCCTGATCTGTTTGTGCTCATCCAAGCTGCTCCACAGCCGATCCTTGTTCTTGTAAAATGTCGTCCTTACGGCGATCAAAAACTTATCCTGCATCCGCGAAACGGCGTCCGAATATTCTTCATTCGCCATTCCGGCAACAATCGCTTCGTGAAACTGCCGATCCAACTCCACATAACCGATAATATCCTCGCGATTAATCGCTTCGGTCTGCTTATGCAGGTTCTCGTCGAGAATCTCGAAAAACAGCTTGTCCATCTTGCCGGTAAGGCGGCCGGCCGCAAACGTCTCAAGCGCCAATCTCAGCTCGTAAATATCCAAAATATGCTTTAGGGAAATCTCCTGAACGACAAAGCCCTGATTGGGAATCAACTTGACCAGCCCCATCATCTCAAGCCGGTCCAACGCCGAGCGAATCGGGGTTTTGCTCATCTGCAGCTGTTCGCTGAGGCGCTTCTCCGACAGGAACGTCCCTCCGCCCCATTCTCCCTGAACGATCCGGCTCTTAATCCGTTGAAAAGCCGAGTCTCTTAGCGTTATTCCGCTCATAGACATGTTTGGCAACTTCCTTTCCGCCGCTTCTTGTTCTATGATTATCATACTCGATATTTCGAATTAATCGAGAAGGAAGGTACGAATAATGGCCGGTCCATCCTTGCGCGAGCAGGCATATACGCAAATTCTCGCTATGATCGTGAACGGAGAAATCCCGAAAGGCGCAGTCACCTCCGAAATCCAGCTCAGCCAGAAGCTCGACATGAGCCGAACGCCGATCAGGGCGGCGCTTCAGCAGCTGGAGCTGGAAGGATTCGTCCGAATCGCCTCCAAGCACGGCGTTATCATTCTGGATTCTTCGTCCCAGAGAGTCGGGGATTTGCTCGATCTTATCGCTTCTCTGGCGCTATTTTGCGTCAGCGATGCGTTTATATCCCGGGAAACGGAATTGCGTCGACTAGCTCGGGAGAAGGAGGAGGCCTATCAATCGCTAAGAAGCGCCGACCCAACTGAACCGCATGCGCTTATCGCTTTTGAGTACGAGCTATTGTTGAGCTCCCTCCGATTAAGCAACAACAACGAAATGGAAAAAATCATGCAGTCCTCTATGGCGCGATTGTTCTGGAATCAAAATACGGCACGCTGGCGAGCGCCTCATGGGACTCAAACAGATGTTATCGTCAAGGCTCTGATTCGCTCCATCGGCCTCGACTTCGACTCCTTTCGCTTCGCGTTGCTGGACTACTCTCGTGTTCTCAAGATGACTTGGCGATAGGTTAGGCGCTATAATAGCGTTAATGCGCCAACAGGTGGAGGGCAGGCCATGAACAAAGAAGAACGGATCTTAATGGGTGTCAGGGACATCTATAACAAGCTGAATTGGCTCAATAAGGATAAAATGGAGGCAGCGCTTCAAGGCTATACGTCCTCCGAAGTCCACTGTATCGAATATGTTGAAAAAAATGCGGATTCCAACGTGACCAAGCTTGCGGAATTCTTCTATATGACCCGCGGCGCCATAAGCAAGCTAACGAAGAAGCTCATGCAAAAAGGCCTGATCGAAAGCTACCAGAAGTCCGATAACAAGAAAGAAATCTACTTCAGGCTTACAGAGCGAGGGAAAGTCGTTTATAAAATCCATGAGGACCTGCACGGAGAGTTTCACGAGCGGGACAAAGCCGTATTTGAACAGATCACCGAGGAGCAATTTGGCAGTATGCTGGACTTCTTGGAACGGTACGGAAAGCACTTGGATGCAGAAATAAAAAAGCTGGGTTTGGAAATGAAATCGGAATAAACCGGAATAGCGTAAAAGTCGATGAGAACACATGCAGTCCAACTCTACGGAGAACGGGCTGTTTTTTTATTCCTGCATATTTGTTGACAAGGAAACAAAATAGGGTTATTGTTTTGTTGACTAGGAAACGAAATTCGAGGAGAGAATTGAAATGTCCACTAAACATCCCGTAGATAAACATGCTTTAATATTCGGTCTTATTTCCGTTTTTCTTTGCGGAATCGGCTTCAGTATCATCCTTCCTGTTGTCCCCTTCCTGGTGCAGCCTTATGTCGGCAGTACGGGAGAGCAAGCTACCGTCGTTACGCTGCTGACTTCCGTCTATGCCGTCTGCGTGTTTTTTGCGGCCCCGGCTCTTGGCGCATTGAGCGACAAATACGGCCGTCGTCCGCTGCTCTTGGTATGCCTTCTGGGATCGGCAGTCGGTTACTTCATTTTTGGCATTGGCGGGGCATTATGGGTATTATTCGTCGGTCGTATTCTAGAAGGCGTTACAGGTGGGAGTATCGGCGCGATCTTCGCCTATTTTGCAGACATCATCCCCCCGGAGCAGAGAACCAAATATTTCGGATGGGTGAGCGCGGTTGCCGGAGCAGGCTCCGTCATTGGCCCGACTCTGGGCGGATTCCTTGCCAAATTCGGCTATTCTGCGCCGATCTATTTCGGAGCGATCGTCACTTTATTAAATGTCGTGTACGGCTTCTTGTTTATGCCTGAGAGCCTTGCCCGGCAGAATAGACTGAAAGAGCTTACCTTAATCAGGCTGAATCCCTTTACACAGCTTGCCGGCATACTTTCTATGAAAAGCCTGAAAAGGCTGCTCGTCGCCGCGTTCTTGCTTTGGGTGCCCAACGGGTCTTTGCAGGCCGTTTTCTCCCAATTTACAATCGACACTTTCAGTTGGAAGCCTGCCGTGATCGGACTTATGTTTTCGATTATGGGCGTTCAGGACATCGTCTCGCAGGGCCTTATCATGCCGAAGCTTCTACAGAAGCTTGGCGATAAGCAAATCGCAATCATCGGAATGGGTTCAGAAATCATAGGCTACGGCCTGATTGCAGCATCGGCATTGTTCTCCTTCTATCCCCTTCTAATCGCCGGGATGTTCATATTTGGTTTTGGCGATTCGATCTTCGGGCCTTCCTTTAACGGGATGCTGTCCAAGTCAGTCGCTTCCGGCGAACAAGGTAGAATTCAAGGTGGCAGTCAATCTATTCAGGCTTTAGCAAGAATGATCGGGCCAATCCTCGGAGGCCAAATCTATGTATCGCTCGGTCATGCCGCCCCCGCTTTTATGGGCATGATCCTCATAGCAGCGGCAATACCGGTTCTGTATAAGAGCTCGCATGGAAAAAGGCATTCCATTGCTGGTTAAAATAAACTAGCTCGTGCATATATCTCCTTACGATGCGAGACACCCCACAAAGTAACGTTAAACTTTGAGGCTTATTCCGCTTACTTTGCCGTACGGCGGATCTATTTTCATACAAAAGTTTACGCAGAGAAGTTAGTCGAAAAATCGTACAACACAGCTCGAACAAGGCTTATAAGGCGAACTTTTGTTCGAAAAACCATGCAAATCTACTCGATTCAGGCTTAAACGACGGATGTTTGTAGGAAAAACCGTACTAAGTCAAGCTGAGGAATTGCATGTCAATAAGGCGTCTTCGACGATTATATGGTTAGCTCTCAGGAATTATCCGGAAGTGCTATAGGTCATGATTAGGTCTCTTTACGAGACAGAAACTGAGCGCAATGAAATATTGCGCTCAGTGTCGATAAGGACACACCTTCTTTAAAGCATCAAGGTAGCCGTATTGGCAACTCCAATCATCGTGATGATCAACGTATTCACCATAGCGCCAAGCCAGACGTTCCCCGTTAATTTGTACAAGCTGCGACTAATGAGTGCGGCTGCAAATAGCAGGAAAATAAACGGAAGCAGCACCATCGGATAAAGTCTCGTTTCTTGCCAAAACGCATTGCCCGTCGTAAATAATACCGCATACTGGATTCCGTTAATCAGCACAATGCCAAGTACGCTTCCCAGTCCCGCGACAATGCTATTTGCTTTTTCGGACTTGATAGGGCTATAACTCAACTTGTTTATGAAGAGCGCATGGATGAGATAGAACAGGAAGAAGAACGGCAAATAATTCAACCAAACCCCTAACTTATCCGCATTAAAGGTAAATACTCCGAGTATCCAAAATTTAAAATTAACGTTCAAGAGATACTCCGCCGCATATACAATGCCGAAAAAGATTCCAAAAATGCATGCAGCAAGCATAAAAGTCTTTACTATATTGCTTAGACCGATTTTTATCCCTAGTTGCTCCATAGAAAGCTCTGCGTTATTTCTTTTCTCCAATTGGTATTTCCAGATGAATAGCGTCGCTCCAACAAGGCTGCTAAACATGGCCCATATCAAGATATAGTTGGAAATGGGCTGCGCAAACCATTTTACAGACATGAAATTGGACGTGCTTTTAAATATGACTTTATCTAGATTTAAAGCTACAATTACACCAACCGCAGAAAGCATCCAATTCAGCGTCCAGCTGATCCAAAAGACTCTAGTTCTTTTTGCGCTCTTTTCCGTTTGCGGCGCGTTATCTATAGAACTGCTTTGTTCGTTTACTAATTTTAATGGATTAAAGAACGGAATTTTCAACAAGTAATAGGCTGCTGGGAAAATCAATAGAAAAATACCTAACAACCCAATAAAACTAACCAGCTCTTTCCATATCCATATTTGATTCGTATTTTTGATTTGTGGAGAAATCTCGAAGGCATGGCTGAAAAAGTCGACCGTGTATGCAACCGTTTTCTTTGAGAAGTGTGCCCATTCATGCGTCTGTTTCGGATTATAAACGACTCTCAGCGTTTGATTTTTTGCATCCCCGTAATATTGACCAACATTGAATCCCGACTGCCGCTCGGCTTCAGGAAAAATCGAGTTCACTGCGACTAAGCCCTCATCCGCGTTGTTGGAGAGATCGCCATTGCCCTGAGACAAATCGTAATTTCCCTCATCGTATTGACCATAAATAATCCCCATATTCGCGTGAATTTGACTAAATACCTTTTCACTCGATAAACGAATATTTCCCACCGGCAATCCCGCTGCGACCTTGTTTAACGAATTCGCATATGCCTGTTCGCTGTCTGTTATTGTCTCGCCGCCCTCCGAATCCGGCGCCTTCGCTTCTTCAATTGCTGCATCATATTGGGAACCATAGTGCATTAACGTCAACCATGCGGACATTCCCCCCATTGAATGCCCCATAACCCCGATCCTTTGGTTATCAATGTAATCGAGACTTTGATAGGCGAATTCCACTAAAGGGATCATTCCCACGCCATTTGCCGCTACCGCCTGCATGACCGGCTCGCTCGCAGAGCTTGATTTGCCATGATAGTAGGCGTCAAATGTCATAACCGCAATTCCTCTGCGCGATAATTCAATTGCGTTTAGATCTTGCATGTGTTTATTGTTGAGATAGCCATGCTCGGTAATCACTAAAGGAACCTTATGCTCAGTACTCGATTGTTTAGGTTTAAAAACTTGCCCGGACAACCACTGTCCATTCTCGGTAGGCAGCTTAAAATTAATGATTTCAACCTTTCCAAAAGAAGTTTGCAATAAACCGGAAAAACAAACGCTTACAAAAACCATCAACACGGAAACGACAAGCAATCTTCTTATCCTCTTTTTCAATATACACACCCCTTTTAACGTATATAGTCTCCGTTGGAAACTATATAGTTTTTATACTACACTTTATGGACGATAGCAATGGTTGTATCTTGCTATGTTAAAATTATTTTTTTTGATATAATTTTAGGAGTTAATTTGAAGAGGAAGAGTGGTTTTATGTCACTGGAATGGATGGGGAAATATAGAGTATTCGTGGAGAAGCTTGTGAAGTTCGGCAATTCCTATGCGGATTCCTACAAAAAAGAATACGCCTACAATACTGCTTTTTTATTTTCTGCCGCCCAAATTCAAGTGCTGGAATATTTATTGGAAAATGAAGATAAAAACCAAAACATGCTGGAAATCGCAAAACGGTTGGGAATATCCAAGAGCGCCTTCTCAAAACACGTCAAAAAAATGGTGGAAAAAGGGCTGCTCGAAAAGTACCATACTTCCGATAATAAGAAAAACATTATCATAAAGGTTTCTACATCAGGCAAAGAAGTATATCGCCAATATGTACAATTCGCTTATGAAAAATCCTTCAAAAAAATATTTTCCCTGCTGGATGAAATTCCTGAGCAATATGTAGAGAAGATGGAAGCCATTTTAGATATTTCGGCTCGCGCTACAACTGAAAAAACAAAGCAGAAAAAAGAGGTTAATCTCATTCGGATCGAGGAATAAGTGAAGCGCGAGTGAATTAGAAATCCTGCTTCTCCAAAGTCATTATTGACCTCTAACAGCTTTGGGGTCTATTTTCAATGCGATAGAGAATCGTGGCAATCTCTGCCCTCGTTATCGTCGCTTTAGGGCGGATCCGCCCTACTCGCTTTACTCCTTTACTTTCTCATTCCGAGGACATACCTAGTCCAATCTGATATAATTAATTTACTTCACGTCTCTCGTGCCTCCGGGATCCGATTCGCAGGTCGGCATTGATACGTTGAGCGGAAAGGAATCATTGTTTCGGTTATCCCAATCCCGGAGGAGGAGTATTCAATGAGCCAAGCAACGCTGGAAATGATTTTTGATGAGTTGCGGAATTTCAGGTCAGAAGTTAATCAAGAGTTTGAGGCAGTGAGATCGGAGTTTGAGGCTGTGAGATCGGAATTCAATCAAGAGTTTAAGGCAGTTAGATCGGAGCTTAAAGCGGAGATCCAGAGTGTAAAGAAGGACCAGCAAACTATCTTAACGCGGCTGAACAGCCACGAGAAAATGTATGCGCAATTGATCGGCATAGTCAAATCTGTCAAAGAAACGGTAGTGGACATCGCGGAACGGCAAGACACCTTGGAACGGAAGTTTACGTTTCAGTTTAACACGCACGCTGCAAGCATCGAAATTCTCAATCGCGAACAGTTAATGATAAAGACAGAAGTCGAAATGTTGAAAAACCGATATTAAACAAAACCGACAAAATCTCCTCAGGATTTTGTCGGTTTTGTTTATGTTACCGTGTGGACTTCTCCTCATTTTTTCTTTCCGAAGGCTTTGTGTCCGTTGTATTTAGTTTTGTCATTAAACGTGATCAATTGAAGACTTATTGTATGATCAAAATGACACCCGCCGTAATAACATTTGACACTTAATATGAATGCTGTATCATCAAATGTCATTAATAAAAAAAGCGCTCATCAGCTCTGAAAGCACCTTTCGGCCAGCAGAGCATATCAAGATATACGGACTGCAAATCAATCGTTTTCTGATCGGACTCCAATTCGGCTCCTATCTGGACGACCCCAATCCGCTAGACGCCCCCCAGAGCGAAAATTATATTTTCGGCATTCACTTCAGGAGTGTGCAAAATTGCATCATTCTCAATCAACCGAACGGTTTTCTGAAGATTATAGGAGGTCTTATCGATTGCAGCCCTTATGAATGGGATTCGCAAAACCCGAATCCGTATTCTCACGAAAATGCTTATTGCTTCTATAATAAAGACAACAACAACTTGGTTATCGATAGCTGTGCCATTCTCAAAGTCGCTTCCCAAGAAGGCTATTGCTTTAAAGGAAGCAGATTTATACTGACCAACTGCACGTTCGAAATCGCGCCCGGATCGGCCGGCAGGTTAAATCTGAACGGGTTTTTCGCTAAACGTGCGGAAGGAATCGGCGTTGGCGGCACTTCGACGGCACACCTCATCGACGGTTTGAATAACGCGCCGAATTATTCGGTTTCCATTGATAATTCCATATTCAGGGAATGGGCCGACTATCGCATCGCCAGCACCCATCGGGAAAGAGTCTACGTTCGCAATACCCGTTTCAGCTATACGGATTCCAGTGCCGCTTCTTATGTTCGAATCGTCAATGATCAGGATGCTGGAGGTTTAACGTCGACGGCATTCACTTAAGTTAAGTATAAACGGCTTCGCCGTCCTCAAGACTGCGGTAAGTACTAAAAAGACCAAGTGAGAGCCGTCTCATCGGAAATCGTGTCCATAGTTCGACTCGGCTCTCATTTGGTCTAAATGAGGCAAATGGAGATAATCTTCTTACGTAATCAGTGCAATAATTTCCGCTAGCATTTTACCGATATATTCATTGGTGTAGGGCCCGGATGAATGTTGTCGTCAAACAAAAAAATAAAAGAAGGCTCCATATCCTCCTTCAAGCGAACATGGAGACTTCTGTTTTAGTGGATTCCTCTTCAGTGTACGGTGGCGCTTAACGAACACGCAACAGGAGCTTTCTTAAATAAGCCGTAATTTCCGGGGCGTTCCCGTTCCGGATCAATCCATCAAGTTCTCCGCTCGGAATGCAATCAACCAGTTCGGCAAACGCCTCCATCGCGTTCACGCCTTCGCGAACGGCCTCAAGCCCATCCTCCCGATAAGGATACTGATCGATGGATAACCACCCTTTGTATTCCGTGCGCTTCAGCCAGTAGAAAAATTCAAGCGTCTCGATCGTGTGAATGCTGCCTACGATCATATCATCGTCCCAGTGGCGGAAATTATCGTTCATATGAACGTGGAACAGCTTATTCCCGTACTTTTTCAACAGAGCGACAGACTCCGCAGGGGTTTCGTAAGCATTAAGTGCATGGCCGAAATCGATCGTAACTCCAACGTTATCCGTCCCGATTTCTTGCGCAATCAACAACGAAGTTGCGACCGTACTTAAATAACTATGGGTTCTCGGTTCTTTGACCTTGTATTCCAGACTGATCTTAACATCATCACGATACAAGCAGGCTTCCTTAACCCCTTCCGCGAACCAATCCCGTTCCTGAATATAATCGGCTTGGAACAAATAATCGTAACCATCCTGTCCTGGCCATAAGCTGATCAAATCTCCCCCAAGCTCAATGGCAGCGTCGATCATTTCCTTCGTATGCACGACAGCTTCCATACGGATCGATGGATCTTTGGCGGCAAAACTGCCATTCTTCCACTTCATCTGACCGAAGTGATCGGGAATAATCGATACGAGCTTCAGCTCGTTTTCCTCCAAATGCTGTTTGATTTCCTTCACATTGCGTTCGGTAACATGCCAGTTGCCGATGAGCTCTACGCCGGTCACTTGCGGAATCTGTTTCACCCGGGCAAACAATTCTGGAATGGTAAACGGCGCGCTATACCCCGTAGTCAAAAAGCGGTCAGCCGACGAACCTACATTGGACAAAATAACGGAATAACGATGACTCATCCTATTCATCTCCTCCAGATTAGTTGCTGATTTAACTACTCTCATCTTATAACCAATTGAAGGTCAAGTATTTATGTTCAATCTACATGATTGATGAATACACTTATCTTCTCTTATAATTAAGGCACATGATTCCAAAATTCATTTGCGATATATTGACCTTCTCATTAACAAGGAGGCTTTCCCGGTGAAAATCCGTAAAGTGGGCTACTATCCGAATCCCGATGACCAAGTTCCCGAAAGCGGCGGAATCCATGGTTGTTACGAGCTTCTCGTCATCCAGCAAGGTCACGCAAATTTGGAATGGCTAGGCCAACTCTATACGGTAGAAGAGCCGGCGGCATTCTTGTTATCACCGAACAGTCCTCATAAATTATTGAGCTCATCCACCTCCTTGCGATACCTCTACGTTGAGTTCGAGATTATCGATGCTACGATATTCCCGGCACTGCCTCAATTATTACAATGGAACAGCTTACAAGGCCGCATGGAAACAATGCAATCGGAGGTCGAGCTTTTTCGCCAATCCATGCAAGTCCTTGAGCAACTGGTCAAGCAATACGCGCATGAGAAAAGCCCCCTGCTGGAGGAGGCCCTTATGAACGATATGCGCAAAGCGATTTTTCTCGTTCGCTACTTGCTCGACAATGCCAATCGAATGGAAGGCTACATAGAGTCCGTTCAGCAATCCCAATACCGAACAATCGAAGCTATCATGCGCTATATGGAATCCCATTACAGGGAGGAGCTATCGCTTCAGCACCTTTCCGACCTTGTCCATCTTAATGGCTCCTACCTCATTCGACTGTTCAAGAAGCTTCAGGGGAAAACGCCTTTTCATTATTTAAGCGAGTTACGGATGAATGCGGCCACCAGTTATTTGCAGAACAGTAGCCTATCCATTCAGGACATCGCGCAAGCTTCCGGGTACAATAGCCTCCACTATTTCAGTCAAGCGTTCAAGTTGAAAAACGGCATGAGTCCTAGCGAATGGCGCGATCGTAACAATGGAACTAGTTAACAACTTAAATAGTTGTATAACTTCTTGGAAATCGGAATATCGATTTGGTGCCTTGTTGCCGAACGATTTGTTTCACTTTGTAGAACACAAAAAGCCCGAACCATCAAGGGTTCGGGCTTTTGACAGCTATGTTCAAATGTGGTGACAAATCTAATTACAGCGCACACTTTGGTCGAGTCAACGCCTCATCGTTCCATTCTTTTACGAACACTTACTATACCCGCAATTCCCGCAAGTTTTGCAACCCTCGACGTTCAGCAGAGAAGCCGAGCCGCAGGAGGGGCACAGGTCTTTCGAGGTGTAGGCGACTTTCGGCTTCTCAGCGGTAGAACCAGTCTGAACAGTCACCGCTTCGGATGCCGCGGCCTGCTCGTGCTCTGAAGAGAGCCCTGCATGAGCCTCCAGCGCTTGAGCGACCGCATCCGCGATCGATTCGACACGGTTCGGGCCGAAGCCGACGGCGCCGGAGCCACCGATACCTTTCAAATGCTTCACGAGTAATTGCACTTTATTTCCGTGATCTCCGTACCTCAGAAACAACGAACAAACTCGACCGAGCGCTTCCGCCATTGCGAATACATCCGAGCCGGCTTTGCCGACGTTCAAGAAAATTTCGCCCGGCGTGCCGTCCATATCGTTGACGGTGATGTAGGCCATGCCGAACGGCGTATTGTATTTGTAGGTCGCGCCGCGAAGAATTTTCGGACGGCTCTTGTACTCCTTGTCGAACACTTGCCTTTGCTGCGGAGTGACGCTCGCGTTCAGGGCGGTATCCAAAACCTCAGTCTGACTCAAAACGGTCGCTGACGGAGCCGACTCTGTCTTCGTTTCTTCCTTCTTCTCATCCTTTGCCGTGCTCAGAACCTGTACGTCGCGGCTTCCGTCACGATAAATCGTGACGCCCTTGCAGCCAAGCTCAAACGCAAGCTCATACAGTTCGGCGGTCTCTTCCACTGTAAAGTCCGAAGGACAGTTCGCCGTCTTGGAGATCGAGCTGTCCACCCAACGCTGAATGACCGCTTGTACACGGATATGATCTTTGGCGGATAAATCCATTGCCGTAACGAACCACTCAGGAAGCTCCTCGCCCGGATGCGTATCCTTCCACTTCTGAGCGATCGGGACAAGCTGTTTATCGAAGCCGAGTCGGCTCTGGCGGTAAAATTCAAAAGCAAAGTACGGCTCAATGCCTGTTGAAGTCCCCACCATTGTTCCAGTGGAGCCAGTCGGAGCCTGCGTGATAACAGTGACATTACGCATGCCGCGCTTCGTCACTGCCTCGCCCACTTCCGGGTAAGTCGCGACCATATTTTTCATAAATCCGCTTTGCAGGAATGGATCGGCTTCAAACGCCGGGAACGAGCCTTTCTCCGCAGCAATCTCCGTAGAGGCCAGATACGCTTCGCGAGCCATAAATCCGTACAGCTTATCGAGAAACTCCAAGCTTTCCGGACTGCCATAACGGATTTCCAACTGGATCATCAGTTCGGCGAGCCCCATCGTGCCAAGTCCTACGCGGCGCTCGTTCTGCTGGTTTTTCTCATTTTCCGGGAAGTGATACGGCGTCTTGTCGATGACATTGTCCAGGAAGCGAGTTGAGTAACGAACGACGCGGGACAGTTCGTCCCAAGCAACATCGTGCTTCTCGGCATCGTAGAACTTGGACAGATTGACCGCGGACAAGTTACAGACACCCCATGCAGGCAAGCCTTGCTCGCCACACGGATTCGTACAAATAATCGGATTAAAATACCAGCTGTTCGACATCTGATTGTAGTATTCCATGAATACTACTCCGGGTTCTGCGGACTTCCATGCGCTCTCGATGATTGTGTTCCAGACGTCGCGGGCCCGCACCGTGCGATAATGCACGATTTTTTTGCCGCGCTGCTTCCACTTATCCAGATCGCCGTCCCAAAGGAAATCGTATTCGGGATCGGCCGAATCTGGGAACACGAGATCCCAATCTGCGTTCTCTTTAACTGCCTTCATGAATGCGTTGCTCACGCAGACGGACAAGTTAGCGTTGGTCACTTGGCCCATCGTTTGCTTCACGGTAATGAAGTCTTCGACATCCGGGTGCCAATCGTTGATCATCAGCATCAAGGCGCCTCGCCGACTCCCCCCTTGCTCAATTAAACCTGTGGTGTAACTGAACAATCCTCCCCAGGACACCGCGCCGCTGGATGAACCGTTTACTCCCTTGACGATCGAACGGCGAGGACGAAGCGAACTCAAGTTGATGCCGACGCCGCCCCCTCTGGCCATAATTTCAGTCATTTCCGTCAGCGTCTGCATAATTCCGCCCCGACTGTCATGAGGGGACGGGATAACGTAGCAATTGAATAGCGTCAGCTCTTCACTTGCCCCTGCTCCAGCCGCGATCCGTCCCCCGGGAACGAGCTTCCAATCGTCAAGCAGCCAGCGAAATTTCTCCGCCCACACCCTCTGTTTCTCCGCCGTCTCCTCGACGGATGCCATCGCGTTCGCGAGCCGATCCCACATCTCCTCCGGCGTCTTCTCGATAGTTAGCGTGAGCTTCTCGGTCGTCGATTCGACCAACTCTCCGTTGCGAAGCTTGACGGTGACATTTTTACCCTCGCGCGCCACGACCTCTCCGACATCCTTGGAAGGAAACTTCGGATCGTCCTTCGTCAGAACGAGCACGACGTCGCCCACCTTCGTCTCATTGGAGTCCGCGTTTTTCCAAGCGTAACGATCGAGAAATATTTTCTCGCTCAGCCCCTCAAGACGTCTTTCCTGCATCGTTGCCACAGTGACCACCCTCCCGGAAAGCTTAGTATATGGGCACAATCCATGTGCAATCCAAGTTGAATAGGCTTTTTTGATCCTATGTAAATTGTACAATATATTGTGCACTTAATCATTATACTCTCCTATATGTTGTATTTCCATAGACCAAAAGCCTGTAAGCCTTACCGTCTCGGCAACGAATTTATTGCAACCAATTCCATCTATATACAAAAACTGTAACTATAAACGATATTCCCGAACTAATTAGTCCGTTTCTTTCTAGCCTGGTCTTAAAGAAAGCACTGGACCTCACCTCAAATCTTAATGCTTCTAAGGCCCATCCCGAAGGCCAGACCCGTCGAGGCACTTTTTTGGCCTCCATTCTTCAGCTTGGGGCGCGTCGAGGCACCTTTTTGGCCTCCACTCCTCAGCTTGGGGCGCGTCGAGGCACTTTTTTGGCCTCCACTCCTCAGCTTGGGGCGCGTCGAGGCACTTTTGGGGCCTCCACTCCTCAGCTTGGGGCGCGTCGAGGCACTTTTTTGGCCTACACTCCTCAGCTTTGGGCGCGTCGAGGCACTTTTGGGGCCTCCATTCTTCAGCTTGGGGCGCGTCGAGGCACCTTTTTGGCCTCCATTCTTCAGCTTGGGGCGCGTCGAGGCACTTTTTTGGCCTCCATTCCTCAGCTTGGGGCGCGTCGAGGCACTTTTTTGGCCTCCACTTCTCAGCCCGGAGCGCGCCCGAGGCGCTTTTCGCAACCTTCCCCCCCCCCATGGCTTCGGTCCGCTAAAACACAAACTAATCGCCTAGGCCACGAACCAGCAAGTCTCAAGCCTAGTTTTACAGTTTTTTTGGGAATAACCGCCCAAAATCCCCGTCCCATCCCGTCCAAACATCCCCCCCCTAAGCCATTCGGACCGGGTCGCATATCCCTCCCTCTAATCAATCCATGCCCGCCCCGTTTCGAATCCCTCCTAGTTGCTCATACTAGAAGATGGATAATTGCGAGATCGCCAAGGAGGACTGCCGATTGAACACCTCTATTCCACCCGACAACGCCCCGCGCAAGCTTCACCCGCTCGTGGACATGCATGTGGACCGCAGCGCTTTCGAAGATTTGGAGCGGCGGACGGAACGCAACGGCCCTTGGGACGATTGGGCGCTGTACCAGCTCGCCTTGGAAGCGGAGGAAGCGAATCTCGTCACCGACTTCCATGCGCTGCGCTGTCTGTCGCTGCTGCCTCACTTCGAGCCGATGCCCCACCAGATCGATACCGCCCGCCGCGTGCTCCACGAGATGAGAGGCCGGGCCATCCTCGCCGACGAAGTCGGCCTGGGCAAAACGATCGAAGCCGGCTTGATTCTTAAAGAATATATGATCCGCGGCCTCGTGACCAAAGTGCTCGTGCTCGTCCCCGCCTCCCTTGTGCTGCAGTGGGTGCGCGAGCTGAACGGCAAATTCGACATTCCCGCCGTGGCCCAGCGCAAGTCTTATTCGTGGGACAACGACATCGTCGTCGCTTCGATGGATACGGCCAAGCGGGATCCGCACCGCCAGACGCTGCTCGACGGCGAATACGATCTGATCATCGTGGACGAAGCCCACAAGCTGAAAAACAAACGAACAGGCAACTACCAATTCATCAACGAGCTTCGCAAAAAATACTGCCTGCTGCTCACCGCCACGCCGGTACAGAACGATCTGAACGAGCTATACAACCTGATCACCCTGCTCAAGCCCGGCCAGCTCGGGGGCGAGGGAGACTTCGCCGCCAACTTCGTCGCGGAACGCCGCGTGCCGAAGAACGAGTCCAAGCTGCAGGAGACCCTCGGGCAAGTGATGATCCGCAATCGCCGCAGCAGCGGCGGGGTGGAATTCACGAAGCGGCTCGTCACCAACGTCCCGCTCCAACTATCCGCAGAGGAGATGGCGCTCTATGAGGGCGTAACCGACTATGTTCGCAAGCATGCCGCCTCCGAGAATGGCGATATGGCCAGCATGCTGTCGCTCGTCACTCTGCAGCGCGAAGTATGCTCCAGCCGCGACGCCGTCTTCCTGACGCTGATCAACCTATTCAAGAAGACGACGGAGGATTCTCCGCTGCGCGCCCGCATCTGGGAGCTCGTCGAGCTGATCAAGCGCATCAAAGCGAATACGAAAGCCGAGAAGACGATGGAGCTGGTTCGCAGCCTAGACGACAAGGCGATCATTTTCACGGAATACCGGGCGACGCAGGAATATTTACTGAAGTTTTTCCAGGAGCACAATCTTGCCGCCGTCCCTTACCGGGGCGGGATGAACCGGGGCAAGAAAGACTGGATGATGGAGCTGTTCCGCAAGCGCGCTCAAGTGATGGTGGCCACCGAAGCCGGCGGCGAAGGCATCAACCTGCAATTTTGCCACCACGTCATCAACTTCGATCTGCCTTGGAACCCGATGCGCGTCGAACAGCGGATCGGCCGTGTCCATCGCCTCGGCCAGACGGAGGACGTCCAAATTTTCAATTTGTGCACGCTCGGTACGATCGAAGAGCACATCGTTCATCTGCTGCATGAGAAGATCAACATGTTCGAACTGGTCATCGGGGAACTCGACGAGATCATTCAGCAATTCGAGAAAGAAGATACGCTGGAGCGCAGATTAGCCCAGCTTGTGCTGGAAACCGCGGACGGCGAAGAGCTGCGCCAAAAAATCGACGGCCTCGGAGACACGCTGCTGCAAACGAAAAAACGGATGCAATTGGAGAACGCCACATGAATTCGAAACAGGTTCATCGCTTCGTCGTTTCCTATCTGGAATCGAAAGAATGTCACTTTATCGAGAAAAGCCCTGTCGGCGTAACGGTTAAGCTGTCTCCGGACGCGGACCGGGCGCTGTCCAACCGGCCGTATTACTGGAGCTTTGTTGACCGGACCGGCTCTCCCCCGGAGACGATGACGTACCGCTGGTCGTTCGAAAATCCGGCGATGTCCGATCGGATGAACGCCTCGAACGTCTCTTACGTCCTGACGGAATCCGGCCGCATTATCCAGGAGGACGTCTACTTCGGCTCCCGCAGGCTGCACCAGTTGTTCGGCGTCGTTCAGCAATCCGGACGCTGCGTCACCTTGTTCGAGGAGCCTCCTCGCGGCAGGCTTGACCCGTTCGCTTCGCAGCCGTACACCGCCTGGTTAGGCGTGAACTTCAAAGTCGGTTACGAATGCGACATGAAACGTGAGGAGTTGTACTTGTGGGGCGTCTCCCTTGCCACGGGAATCATCGAAGAGCGGTTCATGGATAAGCTGAAGGACCGCAGGCTGACGCCGCGCCTTCCGGCCAACGTCCATCTGCTCAAAAACGGTCTATCCCTGAGAAAAGGGATGGCCCAGCTCGAAGCGGCGCTTGAGCGCAGACTGCGCACCGCCGACTTCTCCTGGGCCGTGGAAGCCGAAGCGCGAAGACAGGACGAACTGGAGCGAATTCGGCAATATTATGATCCCATGCTGGAGCATATGAATCATCCCGACCAGATGGAGCAGAAGGAAGCCGTAACCGCCAGATTCAAGCAGCGGGAAGCGGAAATCGATTGGCAGTACAAGCCGCGCGTGAGCGTCTCCGTCCTGAACTGCGGCATTTTTCACCTGCCGGGTCTTGATTAAACAACGATACGCCGCAAATCGGCAAAAATAGAACTGCCAAGTCCGGCGCTTGCTGACACATTCCAACAGCTTCGGCGCCGTACGTTAGCTACAATGGACAAGCGGCGCCAAAACCTCACAAAAGAAGTTCAAAGAGCCGATTTCGATTACGAATAGCAGGTGATGAAATGATTTTTCTCAAAAGCCGCAACGGAAGCCGCCGCAGAGCGGGCCTCCGCTTTGCCGCAACGGTGGCGATCACGGCCCTTCTCTGGTCAAGCGCGGCGGCTCTGCCGGCTTCGGCCGAAAACCCGGCGCCCGAACCGAAGTCCAAGCTTGAGCGCCAAGTCGAAAGCTGGGTGGCGACTCTATCGAAGCAAAAACCGTTCCAAGACTGGCAAGCCGCGGATCCGCAAATTTCAGCGCTCGGTCCCGGCACTCACAGCTGGCTGGTGCTGTTTTCGAAGGAAGGACGCGATGTCGGCTACATGGTCGTTCATGCGGTGATGGACGGCTCCTTCCAGCTCGGTGAATACGGAACCGGCCCCCATTCCTTGTTCTCCCTGCAGCAGCTTAAGCGCTCGCTAATCTATAGCGGGCTGGTCTCCGAAGAAGAGCTGGGCCTGATTACCGCCGCCAAGCGCTACATTCATCCGTTTGCCGCCGCCTGGGAAGTCTCCGTGGGAGAGCGCACTTATTGGCTGGACGCCAAAACGGCGGAACAGCTCCCCTTGGACAAGCGCCAATGGACTTCCCTGTTCGACGGAAAATCTTCCGTTGTTGGACAAGGTGTCTCGTCTCGCATCGACGACTTGAGACTGAACGAGCTATTCGACGCTTATGAGAGACTTCCATGGCTCACCAAAGAGGCGCCCTTCTCCGCGAAGGACGCCCGGAAGCTGCAAAAACGCCTTGATGAAGGGAAGCAGCTGCGTTATGTAACGGAGCCGTTCGGGGACGCGATGCTGTATGCAGCTCCGGTCATCGGCTATCAAAGCTGGTCGAACGGCCGTATCGATGTTGCTTTAGACATGGAAGGAACGCGCTTCATTCCACTCGACGATTTGCTCGCACAAGGTCTTTTTTATCGTTAATTCACAGAAGAATCAGCCGAACGCGCCTCATGGCGCGTTTTGTTTTTTCTCTCCGCACGCCCTCCCCACCAGATCATCAGACCCATCGGGGCCATGCCGAACCATTTGGTTAGCCACAGTTCCTTGCTCCGCGCAGCGCGAGGCTGCTCCTTCTCTTTGGGACGCTCCATGTAGCTTACGACCCGCTCCGTCATATATTTCAAATACTCCGATCCGTCCATTTGGCTCGCCTCCTCTTCTCTAGTATGCCCGTTTCGGAAAACGCTCAATCCTTCTGCATGGGGAAGCCCAATTTGTGTCACGCTATAGAACGGATATAGTCGCGCTTGAGATCGGAGGAGAAAATAATTGGTTTCTCGTATACGTATCGCAATCGTATTGCTTGTTTGCAGCCTAGCTGCCGGTTCAGTCGGCGCAGCTCAGGCGCAAGCGCAGCTTCAGCCGACGGTAGCCCCGCCTAACGTGAAGCGCGCTCTTCCTGCCGCCGACGTGCTAATTGATGCAGGCCACGGCGGAATCGACGGGGGCACGCACTGGAACGAAATTCTGGAAAAGGATATCAACCTGGAAATCTCACGCAAGCTCTACCTGCTGCTGCGCGCCAGAGGACTGAAAGTGATCTTGAATCGCACCGGCGATTACGCGCTGAGCGACGACAACCGCTGGCATCTCAGCCGCTCGCGTCACCGCCGGGATCTGTCCCAGCGCCGCGGTTTGTCCGAAGAAATCGGTGCCGCCGTTTTCGTCAGCATCCATGTCAATTGGTCGCCCAAAAAAACGAAAAAAGGGCCGCTGGTCATTCATCAGGTTGAGGGACGCAGCGCAATGCTGGCCGGTTATATTCAGGATAGCCTGAACAGGCAGCAGAATACGTTCCGACTGCCTCAGGAGGCCAAACAATTTTACTTGCTTAATCGGGTTCAAGCGCCAAGCGTCATCGTGGAAACGGCATTTCTGAGCGATCCGGGAGACCGGGCGATGTTGACCTCCATTCCCGGTCAGAACCGCATCGCCGCAGCGATTGCCGGCGGCATTATGGCCTACCGGCTTTGCAGCCCCTGAGCGGTGAAAGGTCCCGGAAGCGACAGCAGAGCGGACAGCGGAACGAATTCAGCCTTTCCCTTCAGCTCGGGAATGACGGCGCGCAGCGCGTCCGAAGTCGATAAGCCCGGAGGTCCGACGTGTCCGATGGCGACGCAGCGTTCGTTCTTCTGAAGCAGCTTCTTAACTTCTTGAAGCTGCTTCAGTGCATGCTGTCGCGTATAGACGTCGTCGAGAAAGATGTCGTTGCGAACGGTTTCTATGCCGACTTCCTTGGCAACCGCTGGAACGACCGTGCGAAAAGACGTACGGCTATCCAAAAAAATGAGCCCTTTCTCTTTGCACACCTGCAGGACGATTCTCATCACCCTTTTGTCGGCGGTCGCTTTCGAGCCCATATGGTTGTTCATGCCGATTGCGTGAGGCACGTCGGCGATCGCCGCCTCCACCCGTTTGCGAATTTCCCCATCCGACAAATCGGTTGTGATCGCGCCTGGACCAAGCCAGTTTTTCTGTCCTCTAACCGGTTCCATCGGCAGATGAACGATGACATCGTGGCCAAGTCGATGGGCCTTCTCCGCATCTTCCTTGGTCGTCGGCAGGAACGGCATGATGGCGGCCGTCAGCTTGATCGGCAAATTCAGCATTTGCTCCGTGCCTTTCATGCCGTTGCCGAAATCGTCGATCACGACTGCGATTTGACGTTTGTCGACTGCATTGCCACCGGACTCGGGAATCGCTGATGGCGACGAGCCGGAAGCATTGGCATCCCGTCCTGCCGCAAGAAGGACAAGGCCAAGCGCAAGCTTGCCTAGAAATATTTTTCCTATCCTCATCCGAACTGTCTCCTTCTGCTATGCAAGTGAACTACCGACTTAGTATGGGGTACTTTGGAAACGAATATAACTAAGCGAAAACCGCCTTCGATGCCTCCGGACATAGAAATCCCCGCCAGGCGAGCCCGGCAGGGATTATCCGAAATCATTACCGCACGTCTTCGCGGTTTCGGCTGCGCATGCCCGCCAAGCCGAACAGGCCAAGCAAGCCTAGCCATCCCCAGCTAAAGCCGCCGGTTCTAGCCGTCGTCGTTTCCATTCTTCTAACCGTGTTGTTCGCCCGCGTCGTCATATTTGTCGAGCTGTAAGGACGATATGCGTTCATGCGGGTCGAATCGTACGTACCGTAATTTCCGTTGACCCCATGAGTGCCGTTCATATTATAAGTGCTGTAGTTTCCGTTGCCGTACATCCCGTTGCCGTAAGTTCCGTTCCCCAGAGTTCCGTTGATCGTGCGATCGAGCATCGTACCGTCCGTTCTTCCCGCGTTCGGATAGTACGTTTTGTTCGGCACGGTTGCGCCGTTTAACGTCCTGCTGTCGCCGGACATACCCGTCGTACCCGTCGTGTGCTCGGCGAATGCCGGAGTAACGCTTGCCAACGCGATGCATGTGCCGAGAGCCAGACTGGTCGCAATTTTCTTCAAAATTGAACCCTCCTTAAGCAATTTGATTGCTCTAATAAGGTGTCCCCGGCCCAGTGAAATATGCGATGAGGATCGTCGGCTCGCCAGCCATAAGCAGGAAACTCGCGCGGCAAAACGGCCCTAAGCCCAGCCGCGATCCTGCGGCATGTGCTTACGCCCGTTTTTGCCAATATAGGTGAATGTACTGTCCGTATTCGACTACCGACATAAGCTACATACGTGACGATTGGTCATAATTAAACCGCAAGGTGGTGAAAGATATGGGATATCCTGTTGCAGGCGAAGTTTGCGGACCTAAAGGCGGAGTTGCGGGAGCCGCGGCTTTCGCTCTTGTACTCTTCGTCCTCTTGGTAATCATCTTGCGCGCCGGCTGGTGCTAACGGATGACAACAAGCTTTCCCGCCGTTTGGTCGCGCCTGCCGCGACCTGACGGCGGGCTTTGTTTTTTAATCGTTCTTCGAGCCCGTCCAGCGTAAGGAAACGGCGTATCGTTTGGGCGACAGACCTTCCGTCTTTTTGAACAGTTTGCTGAAGTAGTACATATCTCCAATCCCGACCTGGTCGGCGATCGCTTCAATCGTATAGGCGCTGTTTCTCAACAGCCGTTTGGCTTCCTCAATGCGAATGCGCGTCAAATATTCGGAAACCGAAATCCCGGCCGCCTGCTTAAACAGCGTTCCGAAATATTTCGGCGACAGGCCGGCTCTGGCCGCCAGCTTCTTCAGATCGATCGAGGCGGAAAAATTGCTCTTCATATAATCAATGGCGTCCAGCATCATATCGGCATGTGTGTGGTTTACCCGAACGCCCTCTCCGGTCATCAACTCGCCGTGGATCAGTCCGATCAGCCTGAGCATCGCCGCCTTTAGCCAAATTTGCGCGTCGGCCCTCGACTCCTCGAATACGCGGCACAGCTCTTTAAACGCGTCGAAAAACTCATGAACCCGCGCCGGCTTCATCCGCTCGGGGATGTCCATGTCGATCAGCTCCGCATTGGGCCGCTCGTGAAGCCAGCTTGCATCCGGCATGCCTTCTTCGGATTTGCGTCCCAAATAAACCGCATAAGGGGAAAATTCGGCCGCTTCTCCAAGAAAAACATAGTCGAAATGCACGGCAAAGCAGTGCATCGGCTCCGTCTCCGACACAAACATTTCGTTCGTCCGATGCGGGCGAATGTACAGTAAATCCCCTGGCTCCATCGAATACGTCCTGTCCTCAATTCGGAGAGTTCCGCTTCCCTTCACAACATAAATAAACTCGTGATCATAGATGTTCCGCTCCGGATTAACCGCCCCCGCAGCGATCGCCACTTCATGCACGAAACGAACATAGGGAGAGATCGTCCGATAATCTACGCGCGTCGACAAAGCTAACCGCCCCTTCCACCCTTTTCGCCCAAATACGCTTTTAACTATAGTATAACATCTTCAGCCCGCGTTCCGATTGCCCGATTGCGATTCGACTTTTTTACAAAAATCTCGGATTTCTCTCCATCCTCACCTTGGCCTTTCGGTTGTAGGATAGAAGCATACCACCGCCGAGGAGGAACAACAATGAGTGCAACTACGCCAATTACGCAAGAACATATCGACTTCTATCGCAACAACGGTTTTGTAAAAGTAGACAACATGCTGACAGCCGAAGAGCTGGAGCTGCTGAGGGAATATCTGGAAGAGGCTATGCAGACGACAAGCGATCGTTCGGTCCAGACGGACAAGCAAGGCGGACTGTATTATCGCGTCTTGAATCAGAAGGTGAATACTTGGAGGGATCATGCGGGCATGGGCAAATTCAGCTTCCATGAACGGTTCGCCCAATCCGCTCTGCAATTAACCGGAGCCAATCAAATCCGTTTATTCCACGATCACGGATTATGGAAAATGCCGAACGATTCCAAGCCGACGCCGTGGCATCAGGATACGCCTTACTGGCCGATCAACGAGGCCAATCAGGGCATGCTGTCGATCTGGATTGCCTTGGACGACGTCAACGAGAAGAACGGCTGCATGGCTTTCATTCCGAAATCCCATAAGCTCGGCAAACTCAAAGGCATCGATTTCCTGGACCCGCAAAATATTTTCGATTATGTCGAGGGTGAGCAGCTTGACGACCGCAAGCCGGTTGTCGTACCGCTGAAGGCCGGAAGCTGTACGTTCCATAACGGCCTGACGTTCCATTATGCGCATGCCAACGAGACAGACCGGCCGCGCAGAGCGCTTGCCATCATCTACATGCCGGACGACATTACGTTCAGCGGCGCATCCCATCCCATTACAACAGGATTGAATCTGGAAAAAGGCGATGTGCTCAAGGGACCGCTATTTCCGGTGCTGGCCGTGCGCGGCGCAGACTGACGGCGCCGGCAAGAAAACGCTTACGATTCTGAATCTATAAAAAAGGCGGCGCAGGGATTTACTCCCTAGCGCTGCCTTTTTTGCTGCCTGATTAAGCCTTTCCTCCCGCCTTCATCAACGCCTCGGCCATCTCGCGATAACCGCGGTTCTGAGCATGCTTCAGCGGAGTTACGCCTTCATTGTCTGCCAGGTTGACGTTGGCCCCGTGTTCGATCAGAAGCTCTACGATCTTCTGATGCCGCTCTCCTCCGTCGCCAAGAATGACGGCTTCCAGCAAAGCGGTCCAGCCCAAATTATTGACATGGTCGATGTTCACGTCGGACGTTTCCAGCAGCTCGCGCACGATCTCGACATGCCCGCGGTCGGCCGCCGGGATAAGCGCGGTTCCTCCGAAGCGGTTCGTAATCGCCGTATCGGCTCCGGCGGCAAGAGCGGCCTTCAGGAAGTCCATTTTCCCCTCCGCTCCCGAATAGAGCAGCGGATTGTCCGAGCGACCGTCTCTGATATTGATGTTAGCCCCTCGCTCTATGAGCATATGAAACAGATCGAGCCGCTCTTCATGTACCGTAATCATTAACGAGGTCCGGCCTCTGCCGTCCGTGGCGTCGATATCGGCGCCCTGATCGAGCAGTCGTTCGGCCGCCTGTCCATCGCCGGCTTGAACGGCTTGCAGCAAATCGTTGTTAAGCTTGTTCATCTCTTGATTCACCTCATGCGTCGATTTCTGTTCCCCGTCCGTCAGCAAGGAGTTCACCTGAACTCCGCAGCCCGCGAGCGCCGCAGCCAGAACGATCAAGCCCAAGCCGTTCAGCATCGCAAGCCGCCGCCTTCCTTGTCGCTTCATTTGGCTTCACCTGCAATTTTACAGTTTAAGCTCCGCTTTGGATTGCCCCGCCCAGTCTCCGACCGGAGTAACCGTATAAACCGTGCCCGTAGTCAGCTTCGACTCGGCGGCAAGATCGAATACGCCCGTTGCGCCTTTGCGGCTGGAGAAACGGTAAGTCGCAGTCAGCTTGTTGCCGCTCTCGTCGGTCAATTGCACGCTGCGTCCGGAGAACAGCTCGTCTCCCGGATCGGTCGCCAGAACAACGTTAATCGACGTTTCGTTAACTGCCTCTGCGCCGATCATTTGCAGCGAAGCGATATCCTTCGCAACGAAGGTCGGATTAGCGATCTGCGCCCAATCCGAAGCAACGGTGTACTTCACGCCCGGCTTCAACGTCTCGCCTGCAGGCAGGCGGAATTTAGGCTCTTGCTTGCCGTCCGTCGATTGCGTGAACGGCACGTATTTGGCGATCATCGGCTGTCCGCCTTCCGGCGTAATCGTGACTTCGCGCGCTTGGCCGGAGGAAATGATCTGATAGGTTTTGCCGTTCTCGTCCTTGTTGTTCTCGTCCAGCACGAAAGCGTTGGCGCCGCGGCCTCCGCTGTAAGCGGCAATAACGTAACCGTAGTCGACTACTCCGTTTGCCTTCAGCGCCGCTACCTCGAATGTATCGTTAGTCACTTGTCTCGCTTCGGTCATATCCGGTTTTACGGCGCTGCCGGTGAATGTGCCCGCCGCTTGACCTTTATAGGTCAACTTGTATTCCGTACCTGCTTTCTGCACAGTCGTCGGTACAATGTAAGTCGCAACGGAGCCCGTCTTCAGCCGCGGCATGTTGCTGATCGCAAGACCGTCGTTAAAGGCGAAATCCTCTTTCGCTTTGGCGAATGCTTCATTGTCCGCCGTCAGCGGCTTGTCGAAGGTCACGATCAGCGTAATGGCGTTCAATACGCTTACGTTTGTGATACGAGCGTCGGCCGCAGGAATCGCCTCGTGGGCATTCGCCAGCAAATAAGCCGTCTCGCCGCGCGTTGCACTGCTGCCTTGCGCATAGAAATCCCTTGCCCAGTAGCTGACCGACTTGGCGTCGCGCTTCAGCGCCTTGGTCACAGTCTGGAGCAGCTCGTCGTCCGTTACGACCGCTTGCGGCTGAAAACGTCCGTCAGCCGCATCCATAATTTGCTGTTCCACCACTCCGGCCGCATAACCGGCATACCATGCTTGCGGCTTAACGTCCGCGAAGCCGAGCTCAGAGCCGCCTTGAATGCCGAACGCCAGAGATACCAGCTTCGCCAGCTCGGCGCGCGTAATCGGGTTGTTCTCTCTTATGCTGCCATCCTCGTAGCCGTTCATCACCTTGAGATCGGCAAGACGATCGACCGCCTCCTGAATCGCTTGTACGGTGAGCGGCGCTGCGGCTGCAGGCTGCGCCGCCAGCGGCAGAGCTCCGGCTCCCAGTGCGGCCGTCAGCGTCAGGACAGCCAGTTGCTTCGAATATTTGTTCATCGATAATTCCTCCTTGTATGCTAAGAGCAGCTCCTGTTTAAGGGGTTGCTCTTAAGTTTTTTTGCACCTTGAAAACTGAAAGGATATTGTCCCGATGGGGGACGCAGCCCAAGCGAAGCGCGGGAG
>Ga0160454_100095_pt1 | contig 114004 bp, 115 predicted proteins | sample HID1971M_E6MG_FD_108218 | JGI IMG/M metagenome (GOLD analysis project Ga0160454, IMG submission 108218) | Enriched millipede-associated microbial communities from UW Madison campus, WI, USA - HID1971M_E6 MG | ecosystem: Host-associated > Arthropoda: Insects > Digestive system > Unclassified ...
ATCCCCTGCGCTTGAGCGCCGCGTTGTACTCACTCCAGTTCGTCGTGCGGTACTTCGCCCGCGGTGGCTTGCTCATCTGTATAGCCTAGCCTAACCACGATCGGGGACCACTCCCGCGGGGTTATGCAACAACGCCGTTCGCATGCCTTCCCTCTGGGAAGCCCAGCGACTCCAATTTCACGATGCTACACAATGCGTAACAGTCTTGCCATGCCCGGCGCGGTGAACGGCCGATTGTGGCTACACAACCGGTCAGCGCAAAGAGCGCATTGCTGTGCGCGAAGAATCAGTCAGCCCTCGAATTCGTAGGCGCCCAAATACTGAATTGAGCTTCGTTCAGGAGTCGCAACGAGGTTCGGCGGGAAGATGCATACGGCGGCGCGGAACGAGACCTCCGCACCAATGGCGTGAGTCCAACTTCGGCCGTATGAAACCCCGGAGAGTAAGTCAGAAATTTTGCTGGGTGCAGCGGAAACCATGCACTCAATGCAGGCCGGCTCATAGGAAGAAAGACCAATTTCGTTTCCAAACCTCGAAGGAATTTCCTCCCCATCTGAGGTGTACGTTGGACTCACGAATCTAGTCAGGTCAGCCTCGGTGGCAAAGTTTTCCGTCGATGCAAAGACATGTACGAGTTTCATAGTTTCGGTCCCGCATCAAAGGCGAAGGCGGCTTGGATCCGGCGTCTGTAGGGCCGCTTCTGGCCCGATAGTACCTATTCGCGAGAGGCCAAAGGATGTCGGCAAACGCTGCACAGCAGTCCTTCAGGATGAATGCCCCACGCTTGCCAATGCGCTGCCGGCGTGATGCATGAGCCACCGCTTTTTATTCGCCAGGCTTCCTTTTCATTGTTCGCGCGCTCATCGATCTAAAACCGCGATCCCGCGCCATGAACGCGGCGAGCATGTGGGGGATCAATGCAACCGCGTCTACCGGCACCTGATGCACCCGCTCATGCATCTCCGCATAGGTATCGAGTTGTGCCTTCAACTCCGCCGGCAGCGTGATGGTCAGCTTCAACGCATCCGAACGAGGAAGCGCACCGAGACTCAACCGGCCTTGCCCCTTGTTCACTGCAGCGCTCCTCTCTTGAAAAACAACGGCTGGTAGGGCCGCAGGATGAGATCCTTGTTCACCATCACCCGCATCGGAAACCCCGGCCGGACCGTCAGCGTCGGCTGAATGCTCGCGTTGCGCTTGGTGATCTCCTGCCCGACCTGGTTCACCGTGTCCTGAGCCCCTTCACGCACGGCGATCACGACACCGTTCCCGTCCTGACCGGTCCGGCTTTGCGACGCCGCCAACTCGGTCCCCACGCCGAGCAGCGTCGACAGTGCCGCACCGGCCAGGATCCGATCCCAGTGCCAGTCAACCCTGTCCTCCAGCCCGGCGTAGCCGCCGGGGTCGATCCCCGGCAATCGATCCAGCGCCACCGACGACGTGTCCGGCAGGATCAGCCGCATCCACACCAGCAGCACGCGCCGCTGCCCAAAGGCCACCTGGCTGTCATAGCGCCCGATCAGCCGCGACCCCTGCGGGATCAGCAGATGGCCCCCCGTGGCAGTGTCATAGACCGCCTCGGTCACATTGGCGATCACCTGCCCCGGCAGGTCGGAGTTGATGCCAGTTACCAGCGCTGCCGGGATGATGGTCCCCGCCATCACCTGGTACGGCGAGGCCGGCAGTTGCAGGCTACCGGCATTGCGCGTGGCCGCGTCACCGGCATTCGCCAGAAAGGCTTCCTTGTGATCCTGGCGGTTCTGCGCCACCACAGGATCGGCCGGCGGAGCCACAGCCGGGTTCATCGCGCCCAGGGGATTGAACGGCTGCTGCCCCACCGTCAATCCGGACGGCTCGAAACCCGCTGCGGGCATGGTTTTTTCAGCGGCCGTCCCATGCTTCGCGGTGGCGCCGTCGCCGCTGCGCCGGAAGAACACCGACGACCGCGCCGCCTCCTCGGCCGCCAACCGCTCAGCCTGCGCCGGATCGATGCCATTGCCCGTCCTCGCCTCCATCGGCTGCTGCGCCTTCGCCATGGCCGATCCGAGATCCCCCTGCAACGGCGGCCCCAGCACCGGTGGCACCGGCTTCGGCGCCGGCGGCATCCCGGCATAGTCCTTGGGCAACTGATCCAGTCCATCCGCCCGGGCCACGCGATCCACGTTGTACAACTCGGCCGCCGGGTTGTGGTCACGTTTCTGCGTCTGCAACGACCACATCGTGCCGCCCAGCACGGCCGCGGCCAGGGCGCCGGCACCGACTGCCAGCATGCGTCGATTGAGCCGTACGACCGACCGAGGCTGCGCACGCAAGGTCACCGTCTCCGGCGCGACCTTCGGTGTGACCTGGGTCGACGGTGGCGGCAAGACGTCCTCCGCACTCATGACCCGTCGCTCCGTGCCCCCCGCGCGCTGCCGCCCGAACCATCCGTGCGCTCAATGCGCACGACCTCGGCCTTGCCGTCCTTGAAGCCCCCCAACCGCAACTCCGCCGCGCCGAAGAGACGGTCCACCACGTAATACGGCGAGCGGAAGCGGTAGTTCACGAGCTGCCCGTCGCCCTGCGGACCGATCACAAAGAGCGGCGGCAGCTCGCCCTGTGCGATGCCGCCCGGAAACTGGATGTAGACCCGCTGCCCGTCGTCGAAGGCGCGCAAGGGCTTCCAGGACGGCGCATCGCCGCTGATCGCATAGCGGAACCGGATCTGCTCCACCGACAGGCCCGACTCCACCGGCGCGGCGGCCTGTGCATCGCTGGCCTGCTTGCGCAAAGCCAGCATCCGGTCCTTCGGATAGTCCCAGGACACCGACGCCATCCAGGCCTGCAGTGTCGAAGACAACTCCAGCAGGTAGGTGCGCCGGTTCGTGGTGATGACCAGGTTCGTCTTCAGGCCCACGCGCGTGGGTTTGACCAGTACATTGACCCGCTGGTTCGCACCACCGCCGCTGACCGTGTCGCCCACGATCCATCGCACCGTGTCACCGGCCGACACGGTCACCAGTTCCTCGCCCTCCTGCAGCGCAATGACGGTCACGCGGCCCGGACTGGTGTAGACCTGATACAGCGCGCCCTCCGCATATGGCCACACCTGGATCGCATTGACATAGCCTTCGCGCGTCGGCGCGATGCGCGCCTCTTCGTTGGCCCGCGAGACCCGCACTTTCTGGTCGAGTGGCTCAGGCACCGGCTTGGCTTCCTGCTCGCTCGGCACCGCCTTCATCTGCCCGGGCAATGGCAGGGGCTTCGGCAACTCCACCACTTCGACGGGCGGGGCCGGCTCCGGCAATGGCTGCGCAGCGACGGCCACCGGCTCGTCCAGCGAGATCGCTGGCGGCGCCTTGGCCTGCGTGGAGCAGCCGGCAAGGATCGCTATCCCCATGAGGATCGGCGCAACTACGCAGAGACGGAAATCTGTCTTCATGGCTTGGTTCCTTTCGCTGCGTCCACCCCATCGAGCTCGCGGCTCCACGACAGACCGTTGACGTAGATGCCCAGCGGGTTCTTGCGCAGCCGCTCCTCGGTGCGCGGCGCCTGCAGCACGATCGCGAGCACTGCGGTCCAGCGCTCCAGACCGGCCGCCTCGCCATTGACGTAGCGGCGCTCCGTCCAGCGCACCTGGAACGACGAATCGCTCGCACGCACCACGCTGTTGACCTGCACTGCCACCGAGCTCTGACCGATGCGCGAGAACGGATCGTTGGCACGCGCATGGTCGTTCAGCGTCGCGGCGCCGCGGTCCGTCGTGTACTCGTAGGCCTCGAGCCAGTTCTGCCGCACCACGATCGGATCGATCGACAGCGAGCGCACGTCGGTGATGAAGCGCGCCAGGTGGTGCGCAATCTGCGCATCGCTGGGTTGGTAGGGCGTGGCGGCCTCTCCGACCGCACGCACCTGCCCTGCGTTGTCCACCTCGACGACATAGGGCGTCACGATGGACTGGGCCGAACGCCAGACCAGCCCGCCGGCCATCAGCAGCGCCAGCGAGAGACAGCCGAAGGCCATGACCCGCCAGTTCTTCGCCTGCACGCGCGCGCTGCCGATGCGCGCATCCCAAGCCTGCGCCGCAGCCTGATAAGGGGTCGCGGGCTCGGGTGTGTCCGAGTACCGCACCTGGGGTCGTTTGAATCGCATGGAAGGTTCTCCGCAAAAGGAAGCCGGATCAGGTGTTGGCGTCGTCGCGCAGACTCGGGCTGGCACCGCTGCCCCCGTGATCGCCCGAGCGCAGGACATGCGCCGTCGTCGAGGCCGCATGGCTCAGCTGCTGCTTGCGGCGCATCTGCCGGGCCCAGGCCGGCTCAGGAGGTGGTGCACCGGCATCGCCCGCACCGGCAGATGCCGGCTCGACCGCGGCAGCAGTTGCCGAGGCATCGGTCACGAAATTCGACACGCGATCCTTCACGGCCCTGGCGCCGACCGCGATGCGCTGACCGACGGCCCCGGCGCCGGTTTTCGCGAGATGGGCGAGTCCCGCGCCGGCCGCGCGCACGCCGCCACTGCCCGATGCCGCGGAACCATCCCGGTAGGCCGCCGTCGCACCACTCGCCAGGCCACGGGCCGAGCGCGCAGCCGCGGCGCCCCCGCCGATGGCCGCATGCGCGGCTCCGGGTGCCATGCGCGTCCCCGCAGCCACCGCGGATCCGACACCCGCGACGGCGGCTCCCCCGGCGACGGTCAGGCCCGCAGCTCCCAGGGCCGTTCCCGCCGCCGCGCCAGCACCGAGTTGCGGTGCCCCCGACACCAGTCCCGTCGCGATGCCCGGCCCAAAGATTCCCAGGCCCAGCATCGCCAGCGCCGCAAGCATGAGGGTCAACGCATGATCGATGGACGGCTCGGCCCCGGGCGGCGTGTTGAACTCTGCGAACAGGCCCGTGCCGATCCCCACGATCACGGCCAGCACCAGCACCTTGACGCCCGAGGACACCACGTTGCCCAGCACCTTCTCGGCCAGGAAGGCGGTCTTGTTCCATAGCGCGAAGGGAACGAGCACGAAACCGGCCAGCGTCGTCAGCCTGAACTCGATCAACGTCACGAAAAGCTGCACCGCCAGCACGAAGAAGCTCACGATCAGCACCAGCCAGGCCAGGAACAGGACCGCGATGGTGTCCAGGTGCGCAAACACCTCCGGGAATCCCGTCATGAGGCTGATCTGCTCCATGAGCGGCCGGCCCGCGTCGATGCCCACCTTGGCGAACTGGCCCGGATGCAGCAACTGATCCTGCGTCAGGCCGGAACCCGAGGCCGTCAGGCCCAGCCCCGCGAAGGACCGGAAAACGATTCCGGCCAGGCTGTTGAAGTTGCCGATGATGTAGGCGAAGGCACCGACATACAGCACCTTCTTGATCAGCTTGGCGATCACATCGTCGCCCTGCCCCGCCGCATGGCCCATGGCCCAGAACAGCCCGGCCAGTGTCATGTCGATCGCAACCAGCGTGGCCGTCAGGAACGCCAGCTCGCCACCCAGCAGGCCGAAGCCCGAATCGATGTAGCGCGAGAAGACATCGAGGAAGCGATCGATGACGGCCACGTCGCTCACGGCGCGTCCTTCGGCATGGGCGGAGCCGCGGATGATGCGGCCGGCGATGCCGGCGTCGGTACCTTGGACGCCTCCTCCTGCCAGAAGCCGCCCGGCGGCGACGCGGGCGGCGTGTACTTCGGGCCGCCACTGCCGAAGAAGCGCCGGCGCGTGGCCTCGGCCACCGCATTGCATTGCGCATCGCCGACGCTGGCATGGTCGGCCTTGCACTGCGCGCGCAGTTCCTTCAGGCGCTCGGGATTCGCGACCAGGGATTCAACGGATTCGATCCTGGACGCAAGGGACTCGGGCCGGTCACAGCCGGTGAGCACCAGGGCAGCTGCGGCGAAGGCGACGAAGAAATGCTTCATGACCGATGACTCCTTCAGTTGTCATAGAAATGCACACGCTGGGGCGTGTACGGCGTGCCGCTGCCCATGAAGCGCCGGCGCACCTCGCGCGCGCTCTCCTGCACCGCCACCTGCCGCGCCTGTTCCAGCGCCGTGGCGCGGTCCCGCGTGATCTGCAGCTGCTGCGCCTGGATGGCCTGGCGCGACTGCAATGCCAGCAACTGGTTGGTCGCCTGCATCGCCTGCAGGGCACCCGTGGCCGACTGGCTGCGGCCCACCAGATCGGTGAGCGCCTGCTCGTCGGAGGTGAAGTTCTGCATCGCCTGCGATTGCACCTGGGTCGCGGTGCGCAGCGCTTCCAGCGAATTGCGCCAGCGCTGGCGCGCGTCGCCGGCCATCTGCGCACCGGACATGCCTGCCGAAAAGGACTCGGGGTACAGCCGCTTGAACTCCTCCTCCATGCGCGAGACGTTGAAAGCCAGCCCTTGCGCCTGCTGGATCAGCCGGTTCGTCGCCGACAGCGTCGACTTGAGCTCGGACAGCGCGCTGAAATCCAGGCTCGCCAGGTTCCTGGCCTGGTTCCTCAGCATCTCGGCCTCGTTGTGCAACTGCTCGACCTGGTTGTTGATCTGCTCCAGCGCGCGGGCCGCCGTGAGCATGTTCTGGATGAAGTTGGACGCGTCGAAGACGGTGTCGCCGACGCCGAAGATGGCATGCGCTGGCGTGGCCACACCGAACGCGATCGCGCTGACCGCGACCATCGCGGCGATCCGCGGTTTGAGTGAGGACTTGAAGTTCATGTCGATGGCTCCTGCGGGGTTGAGGAAGGGGATGAAAAGGAAGGAATGAGGTCTGCCGCCCAGCCGAGGTTTCGGTGGCGCAACCAGGCTGCGGCGAAGACCGAAGGCATCCGTGCAAACGGCGACGCCAGCACCAAGGCCTGCACGCGATCGAGCGCGCGCTGATCCTCGGGCGAGGCGGCGCCCACGAAGGCCAGCGCCACCGGTCCGAGCCCGAGATCGAAGACCCGGTTGCCCAGACGCGACTGGTAGTAGTAGTCGCGCTTGGGCGTGGCCTGCGCGACGATGTCGATCTGCCGGCTGTTGAGCCCGAAGCCCTCGTAGATCACCCGGATCTGCGGCTCGGCGGCCTGCGGGTTGGGCAGGAAGATGCGACTCGCGCAACTCTCCACGATGGCCGGCGCGATGGTGGAGTTCTGGATGTCGGCCAGCGACTGCGTCGCAAAGATCACCGACACGTTCTTCTTGCGCAGTGTCTTGAGCCACTGGCGGATGCGTGCCGCGAACACCGGGTCGTCGAGGAACAGCCAGGCCTCGTCCAGGATCAGGAGGGTCGGCGCACCGTCGAAACGCTCGTCGAAGCGCGCGAAGAGATAGCCCAGCACAGCCAGCACCGCGGCCTTGCTGTGCATCAGCTCCTCCATCTCGAAGCCCTGCACCGAGGCACAGCCCAGGCGATCCGAATCGGCGTCGAGCAGCCGACCGTGGGCGCCGCCCAGCACATAGGGCTGCAGGGCCTGCCGCAGCGCGTTCGATTGCAGCAGGACCGACAGACCGGTCATCGTGCGCTGCTCCACCGGCGCACTCGCCAGGCTGTCGAGCGCCGACCACACGGCCGCCTTCTCCGGCGGCCCGACGGCCACGCCTTCCTGGACCAGGCGACCTTCGATCCACTCGGCTGCCCAGCCGCGATAGCCCTCACGATCGATGCGCGCGAGCGGCTGGAAGGCAATGGAAGCGTCCGACCCGAGGTCGTAGTGTTCGCCCTCCATCCCGAGGATGGTGGCGCGCAGCGAGCGCCCCATGTCGAAGGCCAGGATGCGCGATCCGGGATAGCGGCGGAACTGCAGCGCCAGCGTGGCCAGCAGCACCGACTTGCCCATGCCGGTGGGCCCGACCACCAGCGTATGCCCCACGTCGCCGATGTGCGTGACCAGCCGGAACGGCGTCGCGCCGTCGGTGCGCGTGACGATCATCGGCGGGCCATCGAGATGCGCATTGCGCTCGGGGCCGGCCCAGACGGCCGACACCGGCAGCATGTGCGCGAGGTTCAAGGTCGAGACGATGGGCTGGCGCACGTTCGCGTAGGCATGGCCCGGGATCGACGACAGCCAGGCCTCCACCGCATTGAGGGTCTCGGGGATCGTCACGAAACCCCGGCCCTGGATCGTGCGCTCCACCGCCTGCAGCTTCTCGTCGGCCGCCGCCGGGTTCGCATCGAGCACGGTCACCGTGGCCGTCACGTAGCCGAAGGCCACCTGGTCGCTGCCCAGCTCCTGCAGCGCCGCGTCCGCATCCCCCGCCTTGTTCGACGCATCGGAGTCGACCAGCGGGCTCTCCTGCTGGAAGATGGTTTCACGCAGCAGTGCCACGATGTTCTTTCGCTTGGCGAACCACTGACGGCGCAGGCGCACGAGCTCCTTCTCGGCCTCGGCCTTGTCCAGGCACAGGAAGCGGGTGTTCCAGCGATAGGCAAAGCCCAGGCGATTCAGGTCATCGAGCAGGCCCGGCCAGGTCGAGGTCGGAAAACCGCGCACCGACAGCACGCGCAGGTGCAGCCGCCCGAGCATCGGCGCCAGGCCTCCCGTCAGAGGTTCGTCGGCCAGCAGCGCATCGAGATGCATCGGCACCTCCGGCACTGCGACCGCATGCCGGCGCGTGGACACGCAGCCATGCAGGTGGGTCAGCGTCTGCGCATCGTCCAGCCACGCCATCTCCGGCATCACGCCTTCGAGCAGGTCGAGGAAGCGCTCGGTCTCGGAGACGAAGGCATCGAGCCGCCCTCGCCAGTCGGTCCTGTCCTGGTGTTCGGAACCGGCGCGCTCGTAGAGCAAGCCCGCCGCACGTGCCTTCGACTCCTCGGGCGGCAGGTACAGCAGCGTCAGGTGATAGCTGCTCTCGAAGTGGCTGGCGTCCTCCTCGAAGGCGGCGCGGCGCTCCTGGTCGACCAGCCAGGACAGTGCCTCGGGAAACGACGATTCCGGGTAGCCGGCCGCTTCGCGCCGCTCGGCCTGAACGAACAGTGCCCAGCCCGCGCCGAGCCGGCGCAGCGCGTTGTTCAGCCGCGCCGACGTGGCGACGAGCTCGCCCTGCGTGGCGCTGTCCAGGTCCGGCCCGCGGAATCGCGCCGTGCGCTGGAAGGATCCATCCTTGTTGAGCACGACCCCGGGCGCGACCAGCCCGGCCCAGGGCAGCCAGTCGGCCAACTGCGCCGGACGCCGGCGGTATTCGGCGAGGTTCAGCATGGCGTTTCTCTCCCCTCCCCGTCTATGCATCCAGCAGCGGCCGCTGCTTGATGTGCCGCGCGAACACCGGCATGAACTGCGGATCCAGCCGCGCGCCCCAGACGGCCAACGCATGGCCCACCATCCACAGCACGACTCCGGGCAGCCACAGCTGCAGCCCCAGGCCCACGGCGGCGGCCAGCGTGCCGTTGGCGATCGCCACCGTGCGTGGCGCGCCGCCCATCAGGATCGGCTCGGTCAGCGACCGATGCAGCGGGATCTCGAAACCCGCCACCAGGCCTGAAGCGCTCGCCGGAAAAGCAGGCTGCGCATTCATGCGAGCACCGTCCCGCCCGCGAAGCTGAAGAAGGTCAGGAAAAAACTGGAGGCGGCAAAGGCGATCGACAGGCCGAACACGATCTGGATCAGCTTGCGAAAACCCCCACTCGTGTCGCCGAAGGCCAGGGTCAGGCCGGTCGCAATGATGATGATCACCGCGACGATCTTGGCCACGGGCCCCTGGATCGAATCGAGGATCGACTGCAACGGTGCTTCCCACGGCATGTTCGAGCCGGCCGCGCGCGCGGGCAGCGCGACGGGCAGCAAGAGCGCTGCCGCAGCCACCGTGTGCAGAAACGGTTTTGCGGATCTCAGTGAAATCGTCATGGCGGTGCTCCTGGAGGCGATGGAATGGAAGAAAAAGAAAAGGACGAGGAGGGTCACGGAAGACCGGCTCCCGCCGGGGCGTCGAGTTGGTAGCCCTGGCTGTCGTGACCCACGACGCGCACGATCTCGCGCACGCGCCGGGCGCGGCCGCGGCCCGCGATGAAGACGATGACGTGCACCGCCTCGGTGATCAGCGCGCGCGGCACGGTCACGGAAACTTCCTGCACCAGCTGCTCCAGCCGCGTGAGCGCCGCCTGCGCCGAGCCCGCGTGCACGGTGGCGATGCCGCCCGGATGTCCCGTTCCCCAGGCCTTGAGCAGATCCAGTGCTTCGGCGCCACGCACCTCGCCGACCACGATGCGATCGGGTCGCAGCCGCAAGGTGGTGCGCACCAGATCGGCCATGGTGCTGACACCCGGCTCGGTGCGCATGCTCACGTGGTCGTCGCAGCGGCATTGCAGCTCGACCGTGTCCTCGAGGATCAGCACGCGATCGCGCGTCTGGGCGATCTCGTCGAGCAGCGCGTTGGCCAGGGTGGTCTTGCCCGTGCTGGTGCCGCCGGCCACGACGATGTTCAGGCGCTCCTGCACCGCCCACCGAAGGAATGCGGCCTGAGCTTCGGTCAGGATGCCGTCGGCGACATAGTGCGCCAAGGTCATGAGGCGCAGCGCCCGCTTGCGGATGGCAAAAGAAGGGGCGCGCACCACGGGCGGCAGCACGCCATGAAATCGCTCGCCGGTCTCGGGCAGCTCGGCCGAGAGAATCGGGGCACCGGGATGCACTTCGGCGCGCACGTGCGCAGCCACCAGTCGGATGACGCGTTCGGCCACGGGCGGCGTCAGCACCGCACCCGTGGGCTCGCGGCCGGTGCCGAGCCGATCCACCCAGAGCGAACCATCGGGATTGAGCATCACCTCCACCACCTCCGGGTCCGCGAGCGCCGCGGCGATCTCCGGCCCCATCGCCGTACGCAGCATGCGGATACGCCGGGCCGCAGCACTGGCTGTGGCGCCGTCGGTGGACGAAGTGGGTACAGGATCACGCGACGGGGTCATGAACTTCCTCCGGATCCCCCTGTCCTGCCTGCGCTGGCACCGCTTCGGCGGCGATGTCCTCATGGACTTCTCGCACCAGGCTGCGCCCACGCTGGATGTGACGCCCCAGTTGCTCGACGAACTGGGCAAAGCGGGCCCGCCCCTGCGCCCGGGCAGCTTCCTGCTGGCCTTCGGGCACAGGCACCGAGACCGTGAGGAAGTAGCGCACGTACAGCGCGAGCGTCTCGATCGCCACGTTCTGATCGCGCTCCAGCCGATCGAACTGCCGCGAGAGCCGGTCCAGCCGCTTGGCGAGCGCCGCCTCACGCTGGTCCGCCCCGTCGGGAGACAGGAAGGACGCCAGCGCCGCCGCGATCACGGCCGATTTCGACACGTCCTTGTGCGCCGCCAGCCGATCCAGGCGCTTGGCATGTTCCGGCTCGATGAAGATGTTCAGGCGAGCCCGCCTCATAGCGCGATCCCGTCGTCAGGGTCCAGCGCCGCAAGGCGCGCAGTGCGCGTGAGCTGGCGCTCCATCGCCCGCGGGCGCAAGGGCACGTCGTCTTCGTCATCGAGCACCAGAAGACCATCGTCCTGCGGCGCCGTCGACGCATCGCGCACGACCTCCAGTTCGGGCTTGAGCTGGTGGCCACCTTCGTCGGCAAGGCCAATCGCATCGTCATCGGATGCAACGTCGACCGCGACCAGTGGCGCCAGCGCGCTCCAATCGTCGGGCCGCGCAACGGGCCGATCGGCGTAGTACCCGGAAGCGAGCACGGGTGGCGCCAGCACCCGCCGCGTGAAATTCCGATCCTGGAAATAGCGCAGCTTCTTAGCCTTGATCGGCGGATGCCCCGAGACCATCACCACGGCGTCATCGGGTGGCAGTTGCATCACTTCGCCCGGCGTCAGAAGCGGCCGGGCCGTCTCCTGGCGCGAGACCATCAGGTGGCCGAGCCATGGCGACAGGCGATGTCCGGCATAGTTGCGCTGCGCGCGCAGTTCGGTCGCCGTGCCCAGGGCTTCCGAGATCCGCTTGGCCGTGCGCTCGTCGTTGGTGGCGAACGCGATGCGCACGTGGCAGTTGTCGAGGATCGAGTGATTGAGCCCATAAGCCTTGTCGATCTGGTTCAACGACTGGGCAATCAGGAAGGCACGCAACCCATAGCCCGCCATGAAGGCCAGAGCCGACTCGAAGAAGTCCAGCCGACCCAAGGCCGGGAATTCGTCGAGCATCAGCAGCAGCTTGTGACGACGGGCGATGCCGTCCGAGCCATCGAGCGATTCGGTCAGACGCCGGCCGACCTGATTGAGGATCAACCGGATCAATGGCTTGGTACGGCTGATGTCTGAGGGCGGTACCACCAGGTACAGCGACACGGGATGAGATGCGGAGATCAGGTCCGTGATGCGCCAGTCGCAGCGCGAGGTGACGTCGGCCACCGTAGGGTCCCGGTACAGGCCCAGGAACGACATGGCGGTGGACAGCACGCCGGAGCGCTCGTTGTCGCTCTTGTTGAGGACCTCGCGCGCAGCCGAGGCGACGACGGGGTGAACTTCCTCGCCCAAATGCGGCGTGGTCATCATCCGGTGCAACGTCACTTCGAAGGGGCAGGCAGGATCGGAAAGAAAGTTGGCGACACCGCGCAGCGTCTTGTCCGTCCCCGCGTACAGCACATGCAGGATCGCGCCCACCAGCAGCGCATGCGAAGTCTTCTCCCAATGGTTGCGGCGCTCCAGCGCGCCCTCAGGGTCGACGAGGATGTCCGCGATGTTCTGCACGTCGCGCACCTCGTGGGCGCCACGCCGTACTTCGAGCAGCGGGTTGTAGGCGGCCGAGCGCGCATCGGTCGGGTTGAACAGCAGGCAGTGCGAGGAACGCGAACGCCAGCCGGCGGTGAGCGCCCAGTTCTCGCCTTTGATGTCATGGATCACAGCCGAGCCGGGCCAGGACAGCAGCGTGGGCACCACCAGTCCGACGCCCTTGCCGGACCGTGTGGGCGCAAAGGCCATCACATGTTCGGGCCCCTCGTGGCGCAGGTAGCTGATGTCTCTGCACCCCAGCCGACCAAGGAACACGCCGGCCGACTTCGTCAGCCCGGCCTTGGCGATCTCCTCCCGCTCGGCCCAGCGCGCGGACCCATAGGTCGTGACCCGCTTGGCCAGACGCGACCGCCAAACGGCCATGCCGATCGCCGCGCTCGTTGCAAGCATCCCGCTCGAAGCGGCGATGAAACCACCGCGCAGAAAGATCGCAGGTGCATAGGCATCGTAGAAGTACCACCACTCGATCAATTTCCACGGCTCATAGACCGGCACGCCGGCAAGCTCGAACCACGTCGAGCCGAGCCGCGGCTGATAGCCCAGTGCATGTGCCGTCCATTGCGTGGCCGTCCACACACCGCCCAGCGTCACGCCAAGCACCACGATGATCTGTCCGAACAGAATGCCGGTCGCTGACGACGACATGGGCCACCTCCCAAGGGCATGTGTTTTCCAACTCGCGCGCGCCTCCACGGCACGCAGACGCAAGTCTGGAATCAGGCGACCGTGAGGCACACCCATCGGGACGTGGCGCGGCGTACGCTGGCGCAGGTGGCGGGGTGTGCGACTTCCTGCGGCTGAAGCAAGCTGGCCTCAGACCGCCCCAGCTGAAGAGCTTCTCTGCGAAAACCCGCTCTGTCCAAGGCCGATCGAGCGGCCTGGTTCGCGCCAGCGCCCAAGACCGTAACGGTCAGTGTGAAGTGGTGGCGTGGGTAAGGAATCGTTGCAGCGTTTCGGACAGGCCGCCAGGCTGGTGCTTGTGCAGCACGTAGGTCGTGAAGTGGAGCTTCTCCACCAGTGGAATGACAGCCACATTTGCACGGCGCACCGCTTGCATGTGGTCCGCGTCGGCCACTGCCACGCCCAGTCCCGCAGCCACACGTGTCAGGCAACCGGACAGGGTGCGTGCTTCGCCCACGATCGTCGGCGACAACGAGCGCTGCTGCAATATCGCTCCCATCTGCCGGCACAAACCCGGGTGATAGGCCGCATGAACGTAGATGACAGAAAAGGCATAGAGCTCATCGAGGGAGACCATCTCGCGGCCGGCGAGTTCATGCCCCAGTGGGAGTATGGCGACGATCGGACTCGTCCAGGCCGGTTGCTGTGCGATGGCGTCGTCGTCCGGCAGCCCAAAGGAGAAACCCGCATCCACCTCCTCATTGCGCAGGGCGACAAGGAGTTCCGGCGTGCGCATCTCCGTGAGTTCCACTGGGATATCCGAAGCGACCACCCGCCAGCGGGAGAGACAGTCTGCCAGCTTCGGCTGCGCCGTGCTGTCGTCCACGCCGATGCGCAACGGCTCGCGATATCGCGCGTCGGTGGCACGCACAATGCGTTGGAGCCGGTCCAGGCGAATGAAAAGATTGTGCGCGTGACGATGCAACTTGACGCCGGCGGCCGTGAGCTGAAGCTTGCGCGGTGCGCGAACGAAGAGCGCCACACCCAACCGTTCTTCCAGGTCGCGGATGCTACGCGACAGCGGGGTCTGGTCGATGTGGACGCGCTCGGCAGCGCGACGGAAATTCAGTTCCTCTGCAACGGCAATGAAATAGCGGAGATGACGTAGTTCAATCATGGATCGTCCCTGGCTGACCGGTCTTGGCGCTACCAACCCCGCGACCTCCACTGGCGAAAACAATCCTGGCATCGGCAGATACAACACCAAGACTGAACTTCCCAACTGTCCGAGCGGAACCAATTACCTACGCATGTATCTCTGAACGAAAAGAGCGCATCTCGATGCGAGACGCAGTCCAGCCAAGTCACGACCCGGCTCACAACGTGCCCAGCTATGCGCAGACCACGACGGGTTCTCGGCGACCAATCTCTCCAGCAAACGTCTCTAACGGCTTCTGTGATCGGAACTGCCTGCCCCGATCTCCTTTCAACATAGACATGCGTAAAGCTACCGAGCGCGTGCTCGATCCTCATCCGGCGTGAAGATGTCGATCTCATCCTGAACGCGCCTTGTCCCCAGCTCGACCACCGTCAATCCCACCTCAATGTCCTCAGGAAACTTGATCGGCGAGAAGTAGGAACAGCGGGTCTCCACGACCAGCCCCACCCACAGGACTCGGGCTCCCAGGAGATCGCTTCATTCGATCTTCGCGCCGGAGACAGCGATGACGGCCTTCCACTTCGCCGCTTCGGTGCGTATCTGGGTAGCCATGTCTGCGGCAGAGCTTCCCAGCGGAACTACGCCGATACCGAGCAGATGCTCGCGCACCCGAGGCGACTGCAGCACAGCGTTGATCTCTCGATTGAGTCGCTCAACGACCGTGGGGGGCGTACCGGCAGGAACGGAGATGTAGTTGACAGGCGAACTCTCGAAGCCCCTGAGCTCTTCAGCGATTGAGGGGACTTGCGACAGCAACGGCGAGCGCTGCAACGACGATACGCCAAGCGCGCGCACCAAACCCGCGTCGATCGCGGGCTTATATGCCGCAATGCTGTCGATCGCTAACTGCACCTGTCCCGCCAACAACTCGGCCATTGCCGGAGCGGTCCCGCGATAAGGGATATGTGTGATCGACACAGCAGCCATCTGCTTGAACAATTCGCCCGCGAGATGACTACTGGTACCCGGGCCAGCACTCGCGAAGTTCACCTGACCCGGTCGGGCCTTGGCGTAGGCGACAAGCTCGCGGATATCTCGAACCGGCATGTCTTTGGGGACCACGAGAACGGCGGGAACGACGGCGACCCTTGATACGGGCACCAGATCCTCGACCGGATTGTAGGGAAGCTTGGCAAGAAGAAAGGGTGCGGTCATCTGCGGCCCGGGCGTGGTGTAGAGCAGCGTGTGACCATCGGCAAGCGACTTGGCCACAACGTTGGCTCCCAGCACACCGCCGCCGCCAGGCTTGTTGTCCACCACCACAGGTTGCCCCAGCCGCTGCCCCAAAGGCTCGGCGATCACACGCGCCAGCAGGTCCGCACCGCCACCAGGCGCAAAGGGCACCACCAGCCGAAGCGGTCGACTTGGAAATTGGCCCTGTGCCGCAGCTGTGAGTGACAGTGCGGCGCACAGCACGGCGAAGACTAACCTTGCACTCATCATGGAGCCTTCAGTAATCGTTTGGCGAAAGAACATCTCCGTGCCGATGCGACCATCGTTTCGTCTGCGCAGACGAAGCCCCATCGCCGTCGTTAGCGCGAATGGACTCTAGGCCATGCCCTTGCCGATACCCAGCGCCAGCCAGACCGGATGGTCGAGGTTCACGTCGGGTCTGCCTTGAATGTCAGGCAGGACTCCGGAAGCGGGAACGTTGGCTGTCCAAGGCCCTGCGGCCTAGGGGCACTCAGCGCCCAACGAACACCGGTGCACGTTTCTCGCGAAACGCAGCCTGCGCGTCCCTGGCATCTTCCGTCTTCGCGATGATTGCCGTCATGTCCTGCTCGTAGCGGTAGCCGTCGCGCAGGCTCATATCCTCGATGACGTTGAGCGTGTGCTTGCCCATTCGGGTGGATACCGGGCTCTTCGACGCGATCGTCGTGGCAAGGTCCAGCGCGGCGGGCATCAGCCCTTCAGGCGTCGTGCATGCCTCGACGATGCCCAGCCTGTACAGCTCTCCGCCCGACACTCGATAGCCCGTGAGCATCATGCGCCGCAGCCGCGAATGGCTGAACAGGCGCATCGCGTGGCGGCATCCGCCCAGCAGGCCAACGTCCACCTCGGGCAGACCGAGAAAGGCTTTCTCCGATGCGATGAGGATGTCGGAAGATGCGGCCATCGCAAGACCCGAGCCGAGCGCGGCGCCATTGAGCGCGGCGATGACCGGTTTCGCACACTCACGAATTGCGTGAAAGCACTCGCGCGTGCGCCGCGAGTGCGCGGGGAGATCACCCGCCGTCTTGATCACCTCGGCGCGTCCCTTCAGGTCGGCTCCCGCACAGAAGCACTTGCCCGCACCAGTGAGAACGACCACCCGCACTTCGTCCATCTCCGAGATGCGATCCAGCGCCAGCGTGAGTTCGTCGTTCAGGGTGCGCGTCAATGCGTTGACCGGTGGGCTATCCATCGTGAGTGTCGCCACGTGGTCGGCAATGTTCACCCGCAGTTGGGTCAGGTCGTCCATCTCTGTCTTGTCTTTCTGGGTATTGGGATCTGACGCAGTCTAGAGACGCACACGCCTCCCTCACATGCCTCGCGCGGCACAGCTGCTATGGCGATGCGCGCATGCCCGCAAGCCTCTCCTGCATCGCGCGCGCCCGATGCGTGCGCAGTCATATCTGCATTGCACCGCACGGTGTGGCTCGATGAAGTCTTACTGCCTAACCTGCGCGCCGGTCGCACCGAGGGAGCGGCCGCACCACAACGCATTTGGAGACACATCTCATGAGGACTTCTTTCACCGCCGCCGCGGTCGGCGCCGCGGCGCTCGCCACGCTTTCATCCAACGCACACGCCCAGTCCAGCGTCAACTTCTTCGGCGTCGTGGACCTGGCCATGCGCCAGACCAACACGTCCGACGGATCGCGCGTGCGCACCCTCTCGTCGGGCGGATTGACCGGCAGCCGCATCGGCTTTCGTGGCACGGAGGATCTCGGTGGCGGCTTGAGCGCAGGCTTCTGGCTCGAGGCCGACGTCTCTCCGGACACGGGTCTGACGAATGCCACCGCCTACTGGAGCCGGCGCTCCACCCTGTCGCTCACCAGCAGCGACTGGGGCGAGCTGCGCATGGGCCGGGACTACGTCCCGCTGTTCACGAAGCAGTACGTCCCCTTCTCGCCCTTCGGGCCCAACGGCGTTGCCTCCAACGGCAGCCTCTTTTTCGGCACGCCGTCACTGCTAGGCTCCGGCTCCGGTGCCGGAGTTCGCGCGGACAACATGATCAAGTACATCCTGCCGCGCGACCTGGGCGGCTTCTACGGCGAGGTGATGGGCAGCTTTGCGGAGGGTCGCGACGTCAACCGCCATCGCGGCGGCGTGTTCGGCTATGCCAACGGCCCGTTCGACGTCAACGTCGGCTTCGGTCGAACCAGCGACACGAAGGGTCTGCACTGGATCCGGCTGTCGAGCATCGGCGCTTCCTACAACGCGGGCTGGGCCCGTTTCACCACGCTGTTCCAGCATGCCAAATACCTCCAGCGCCGCCAGCAGACGACGGACGTTGGCGTGTCGGTCCCCGTGGGCGCTGGCGTCCTGAAAGCGAATTACATCCGCGCGGACCAGAGCGGAGCCGGCACCGACGTTAACGATGCGAACCAAGTCAGCCTGGGCTACGTGCATTTCCTGTCCAAGCGCACAGCGCTGTACAGCACGTTCTCGCGCATCAGCAACAAGGGCAAGCAGGTCTTCGGGCTCGGTGGTATCACACCGCCCGCGGGCGGCAGCGTGCGCGGCCTCGAGTTCGGGATCAACCATTCGTTCTAACGGTTGTCGGCCCTGATCGAGGCTATCGAGAAGGGCTTCGAGCGAGCCTACCGGCAGCGCCGGCCTGGTCCGACGCCGCTGCGATAGCTTCGCAACGGCGTCGGCGTTCACTCTTTCAGACCGGGATGACCAGCCGCTTGCTGGACTGGAATCCGGTCGGCACGCTCGAGAGTTGCAGCTCATTCTGCAACCCGCCCATCGCGACGTAGTGCCGGTCCGTGTTGTTCATCGTGTCGCGCGGCACGGTCCGGCCCGTGTACAGCGGATTGCCCAGCACCACGCTGTTGATGGCCTCGGGGAAGTACAGCTGCCCCGTGTAGGACGCCGTGTCGCCCACCGTGGCGCCCGGATAGACCTTGACGTGCACATGCGGCGTGCGGGTGGCGTACCACGACGGATAGAGGATACGGAACCGCGCACAGCCCAATGCGTCGGTGACCTGGACGCCCCGCAGGAAGTGCTGCGTGAGGTCCTGCTCGGGATAGTGCGGGGCTTCCGGCGGCACCTGACCGAGAGGAACCTGCGTGTAGCCGGGCACGTCCGGGTTCACGTTGGGGTATTCCGAGTACATGCCGCGGCTGTCGCAACTCCAGACGGCCACTGCGGCACCCACGACCGGTGAGCACGCGGTGTTGCGGATCGTCAGCTCGAGGTCGAGGATGACGCCGGTCTTGTCTTCGCGCAAATCGCTGCGCACCAGGTTGAGTGCGGTGTAGAAAGGGCCCGTACGTCCGTCCGGGCTGAGGACGCACGAGTTCGCCAGCGCGGACGAGCCCATGGCGCTGCCGGCAAGGCCCAGTGCCCCGGGCGCGAACACTCTGCCGTGCGACATCAGCGCGGCTGCCAGCGCGGTGATCTTCGTCAACCCAGTGCGACGGTTCATGTCGACCACATCGCGGGACTTCTGCTGCTCAAGCTCATTTTTCATTGGTATGACTCTTTTTGATGCCACTGCGGGATGACCGCTGCGGGGTTGCGGATGCAACCCTCGACAGCCGGCTCTCGGCGTCCAGTGGGGTGACGCCGGTATCGGGATCTCGTTGGTGCTGGACGTTGTTGGCGATCACAGCCCGATCCGCTGCCAGTCGTGATTGCGTATCGCGACGGTCAGCTCTTCGGTGAGCCACTCGATGTTCTGATTCGGTTCGTTACCGGCCTCACCACCGGCGGGACACTGCCCGGTGAGCAGGCAGCGATTGGTGAAGGACTGCGCATCTCCATTGCAGCCAGGCACGGTGTTGCAAACGGCGGCGTCGATCGCTTGCGCATAGGCGTCCTCAGCCATCGCGTCGGTCCACCGGCTGTTCTGACCACGGGCCACCGCGATGCCCGCGAGTTCCCGCAATGTCTGGTGCATCGAGGGGAGTGCGCTGGGGCCCAAGGCCTCAAGCCGTTCGCGCAACTGCACCTTGGCCTTTTCCAGTTCCGCGGCCGGCAACGCCGAGCCATCGGCGTTGCGCAGAACCGGCGCACTGAACGGCGCTCCGTCTTTGGTGAGATCGGAGATCAAGGCCGCTTCCGTTGCTGCAACGTCCTCGCTGCGCAGCCGCAGAAGGTCGTCGCACTGTGCGGCGCGCGCTCGAATGCCCGCTTCGAGCTCCCGATAAGCATCGGGGACCAGCGTGTCGCGGAAGCTTGCCGTGGTCAGCACGCGCTGGTGCGCAAACCCTCGGCATCGCATAAGCACGTCGGCTGCGCGCAGCTTCTGCGCCCATGTGGCGCCAGGCGCGGCCCCCGCGGCGAGCACCGAAGCAAAACCCTGGCGCTCCAGCAAGCCCGACGGATCTGATGCCTCGGGGGTGGACACCGGCCAGACGGCCTCTTGGGTGCTGTAGTAGACGCGAGGGTACTCAGGCGCCGGGCCCAGCAGCGCATCGCGTTCTTCCACGGATACGCTGTCGCGCCACGTCGCCTGAAAGTTGGACGCCGCGAAGGCAACCGTCACGGCGACCACAGCCCCCATCAGCAGTTTGGTTGCGACCTTCAATGCAGCAGTCCTTATGAAGTTTTTGGCTCGGCGTATTCACCGGCAATGCACTCTAGGACTCGGTCTTCCGATGACCAATGTCTCCCTCGCCAAAGCTGCTATGCGGTCGACATCAAGGCGTCAACGCGCGCGGCAACACCGCGCCTACACGAAATCAAAGTCGCACACGCGCGCGCCATCCACTGCCACGCAGCAGGCGTCGTGGCTTGTGGATGACCGAAGACAGGAGGCTTGGAAGGAGAGCGCCGACGGTGCCGGCACGTCCGCGAGCTAGTTGTCCAGGATGGCGACCGCGCGGGTCCACCCCGCCGATGCGCCCTTCACCTTCACGGGGAAGCACGCGATCCGAAAGCCCGTCGCAGGCAGTGCCTCGAGATTACCGAGCTTCTCGAGGTGGCAGTAGCCGATGTGCCTTCCCGCCTTGTGGCCTTCCCAGATGAGCCCGGCGTCGCGCGTCTGCTCGAACTTCTCTGCGGTGTAGACGAACGGGGCATCCCAGCTCCAGGCGTCGGTGCCAGTGAGGCGCACGCCGCGTTCGAGCAGGTACATCGTGGCCTCCAGTCCCATGCCGCAGCCCGAGGACACGAAGTCGTCGTGCCCGTAGCGGGCCCCCGCCGCGGTGTTGACCACGACAATGTCAAGTGGGCTCAATTCATGTTCGACGCGCCGCAGTTCGGCCTCGACGTCCGAGGCCGTGGCGACATAGCCGTTCTCAAAATGGCGGAAGTCCAGTTTCACGCCCCGCTGGAAGCACCATTCCAGTGGCACTTCGTCGATGGTGATCGCGCGCTCGCCGCCATTCATCGTGGGATGGAAGTGGTACGGCGCGTCCAGGTGCGTGCCGTTGTGTGTGTTGAGCTGCACGCGCTCGAAGGCCCAGGCCGCGCCGTCGGGCAGATCCTCCGGCTTCGCGCCGGGGAAGTACTTCAGCATCGAATCGACGGAGCCGCGATGCTCGAAGTAGGTGATCTTCGGCGCCAAGGCCGGCGGATCGGAGAGGACGTCGTTCTCCAGTGGTATCGAGATGTCGATGATCTTTCCCATGCTCATTGCTCCTTGGCGGACAGGACCCGGCCCGTGCACCGACCCAGTCCAATGCGGCGAAACCCCGGACGTTCGCACCAGGCGACGAGCGTCACCTCGTCGCCGTCTTCCACGAAGGCGCGCGTCTGTCCATTTGGCAGGTTGACCGGCCGGGTGCCGCCATAGGTCAGCTCCAGGATGCTGCCCTGCGTGCCATCCTCGGACCCGGAAATCGTTCCGCTGCCGATCAGGTCGCCCGCGCGCAGATTGCAGCCGTTGACCGTGTGATGCGCCACCATCTGCGCCGGCGTCCACCACGCATCGCGCGCGAAGAGGGCTTGGCTGATGCGCTCGGGTGCTTCACCGGCCTCGCGCATGGCCTGCGTTTGCAGTAGCGTGTCGATGCGGATGTCGAACGCGCCAGTCGCGTCATTGGTCTTCGAGTGCAGGTAGTCCTGCGGCGCCGGGTCGCCCGCTTCACGCGCCACCAGGGGCACGCGGAACGGTGCCAGTGCGTCCAGCGTGACGACCCAGGGCGAGACCGTGCTCGCGAAATTCTTGCTCAGGAAGGGCCCGAGCGGCTGCGACTCCCAGGCCTGCAGATCACGCGCGGACCAGTCGTTGAGCAGCGAGACACCGGCCAGATGGCGATCGGCATTGTCGAGCGCGATCCGCGTTCCCAGTGCGTTGCCCTTGCCGACATAGAAGCCGAGTTCCACCTCGAAATCGATCTTGCGCGAAGCGCCAAACTGCGGTGGCTCATCCGGATGGGGCCGTGCCTGCCCGAGCGGGCGCACGACCGGCGTGCCGCTAGGGACGATGGACGATGCGCGAGCGTGGTACGCAATGGGCAGGTGCTTGAAGTTCGGCAGGAAGACCTGGCCCGGCCGGAACAGCCGGAAGGTGTTCATCGCGTGGTTGAGCGACGAGAAGAAGTCGGTGTAGTCGCCGACCTCGCAGGGCAGGCCGAACTCGGCTGCGGCCATTGGCGACAGCGGCACCTCGTCCCGACGCGCGTACTCCGCTTCGAGCACCGTCCACGCCGCGCGCCTGAGGGCGGTCATCGCATCCGTGCCAAGCGCGAACAGCTCGTTCAGCCGCGAGCCCTTCAGCGCCCCGACGATCTCATCGGACAGGCCTTCGAGCAGCCCCGCGCCGGCGGCAAGGCCGAGATCGAGCACCTGGTCGCCGATGCCGATCCCGGCGCGCATCGCAAGCCCCGGTGCGGGCCTGAACATGCACAGCGGCAGGTTCTGCGGCGGAAAGTCGCTGCGCTCGTCATTCGCGGTATCGACCCAGCTGCGGGCGTCGGCATCGTGGGTATGGTCCAGAGATCTGTTCATCATCCTGTTCGATGGGTTGTTCGTTGGGAGTTGTCAGTTGATCCGCACGCCGCTCGCCTTCGCGATGGGTGCCCATTGCGCGGTCTGCGCGCGCAGGAAGGATTCGAAGGCTTCCGTTCCGCGGTTATCCGGCTGCAGGCCGAGCTTGGCGAACTGCTCCTTCAGTTCCGGTTGCGCGGTGATCTGAACCAGCGAGTCCGCGATCTTGCGCAGGATCGGTTTCGGCGTGCCGGCCGGCGCAAACACGCCGTAGACGTTGACTGCCACGACCTTCGGAAAGCCTTGTTCGGACGTGGTGGGCACCTTCGGCAACAAGGCGGAACGCTGCGTGTCGGCCACGGCCAGCACCTTAAGCTTGCCGGCCTCCTCCATCGCCAGCACCGCTCCCAGGTCGGCGGTGAGCAAGTCGATCTCGCCGGCCATGAGCGCGGTCACGGCGGGCGCGCCACCGCGGTAGGGGATGTCTTCCCACTTCACCGCTGCGCCCTGGGACAACTGGGTTGCCACGAACTGTGTCACGGTGCCGGGTGCGGAGAGCCCGTGGTTCACGCGCCCAGGCTTGGCCTTGGCATAGCTGATGAACTCCGGCAGCGTGTTCTTGCCCAGCGTGGCGTTGACGACGAACACGTTGGGCGAGTTCGCCACGGCCGCGACCGCGACCAGGTCCTTGGCCGGATCGAAGGGCAGCGTGGCGACGCTGGGCAGCGTGGTGCGCCCGCCCGCGCCGGCAAGCAACACGGTGTAGCCATCGGCCGGCGACTTGGCCACCGTGTCCCATCCGATGATGGTGGCCGCTCCGCCCTTGTTCTCGACGATGACCTGCTTGCCCCATTGCTGTGTGAGCTTCACTGCGATGGCGCGCGCGATCGCGTCAACGGGGCCACCGGGGTTGAACGGCACGATGATGCGCACCGGCTTCGTCGGGTAGTTGTCGGTCGTGGCGGACTCGGCTGTCGCCGCGACGGCCATGCCGCTCAGGCACGCCAGCAAAAGAATGTGGCGCAGGGTCCTGCTCATGAATGTCTCCTTGTGGTTCTACGATAGCGAAAAATCAGGGGCCGAGTGTTCGGACCCATTCAACGATGGCCCGGCTCACGGCCTCAGGCTGCTCGGGAATCAGTGCATGGCCGGCGCGCGGGATGACACGCACCGTGACCTTGTCACCCAGGACGTCCTTGAGCTCGTTGCGTGTGGCCAGCGGTCGCCAGGGGTCTTCGCCGCCCTGCAGATCCAGGACCGGTGCGTGGCTCACCGGCCACCAGACGTCCTTGGACGGCACCGTGCCCGCCTTGCGATAGGCGACGCGCAACTCGGGGTGCCAACCCTCCAGCCATGAGGAGGCATCGTTGCCCGGCGCGAACATGGAAAACTGCAGTTGTTTGAGCCGCTCCTCGCGCGGATTGTCGGGATCCGCCGCGATGGCCAGAGACTCGACCATGCCCTTGGGAAACACCTTGGCCGCGGCGCCGAGCACCACGATGCCGCGCACCCGCGACGAATGCTCCAGGTCCGCGACCCGCGCGACGAAATGGCCGTAGGCGTGGCCTACGATCACCGCGCGCCCGCCTCCGAGCCTGTCGACCGCCAGGACCACGTCGCGCGCCAGGACCGAGAGATTCAACCCCTCCATCGGGCCACGGCTGTTGCCCATGCCGCGCGGCTGAGGCCGCAGCACACGGTACCCCGCTCGGGCGATCTGCCGGGCGACTTTGTCGAAATCCAGCGAGTCGCGTTGGGAAGAAGGCAGGAGCACGACCGCCGGTCCGGTGCCGTCGACCAGCACATCGATCGCGACACCGCCGTCTTGCAGCAATTCACGGCCACTCGTCGGCGCCACCGCCTGGGCGAGTACGCCCGTTGCGGCGACCGCCATCATCGCGGCGGCAACCCACGTAAGGGGAAAGCGGCGGCATGGCCGAGGCGAGCGGACTGAGGGCATGAACTTTGTCTCCTGTGGCGTACATCCGGCGGGTACGTCCTATGCCGTGGAATCTAGCCCGCCCGTGCACGGCCAGCCAGACGACTGCCGCTCAAGGCTGAGTTGTCCGCGAAGTCATAGCTGCGGTATGCGCCGACACACATGACAGAGTTGCGCCGCGAGTGCGTTGGCGGCAGGCGATGGCCCACCTAGAGTCCCTAGCCTTCGAACCGCCGGAAACCACAATCGATGACGCCCCCCAAAGATGGCCCCCTCTCGCACATCCGCGTGCTCGACCTGAGCCGCATCCTTGCCGCGCCATGGGCCGGCCAGACGCTGGCCGACCTCGGCGCCGACGTGATCAAGGTCGAACGCCCCGGCGCCGGCGACGACACGCGCGGCTGGGGACCGCCCTACCTGCGCGACGCGCAGGGACAGGAGACCCGCGAGTCGGCCTACTACCTGGCGGCGAACCGCGGCAAGCGCTCGATCGCCCTGAGCCTGGACAGGCCGGAAGCGCAGCAGGTGGTTCGCGAACTCGCGATGCGCTCGGACATCGTGCTCGAGAACTACAAGGCGGGCACGCTGGCACGCTACGGGCTCGATGCGCAGTCGCTGCGCGAGCTGAACCCGCGCCTCATCTACTGCTCGGTGACCGGCTTCGGGCAAACGGGACCACGGCGCGATCAGCCGGCCTACGACTTCCTGATCCAGGCCATGGGCGGGCTGATGAGCGTCACCGGCGAGCGCGATGACCGCCCCGGCGGCGGGCCGCAGAAGGTGGGCATCCCCATCGTCGACCTGATGACCGGCATGTACACCACGGTCTCGGTGCTGGCCGCGCTTGCCCGCCGCAGCGAGACGGGCCTGGGCGAAACAATCGACATCGGCATGCTCGACGTGCAGGTCGCGACGCTGTCGAACCAGGCCATGAACTACCTGATCTCCGGCCGGGTGCCGACGCGCAACGGCAATGCGCATCCCAACATCCAGCCTCAGGACGTCTATGCCTGCGCCGATGGTGACGTGATCCTCGTCGTCGGCAACGACGGGCAGTTCGCCAAGCTGTGCGAGGTGCTGGAACTGAACGAACTGGCCCGGGACGAACGCTTCACGCTCAATGCGCAGCGGGTGCGCAACATCGGGCAATTGGCCCCGATGCTGCGCGGGCGCTTCGTGCGGTGGCGGCGCGAGGATCTCATCCGCGCGCTGGATGCGGCCGGCGTGCCGTGCGGGCCGATCAACTCGATTGCGAGTGTTCTCGAAGACCCACAGGTGCGGGCACGCGAGATGTTGCGACAGGTGCCTCATCCCTGCGGCGTGGATGTGCCGCAGGTGGCCAGCCCGATGCGCTTCGGCGGCGAAGCGCTGCACGCGCGCGCCGCCCCGCCGCAGCTCGGCGCCGACAGCGATGCCATCCTGGAGGAACTCGGCTACGACAGCCCCAGCATCGCATCGCTTCGCACCGAAGGAGTGATCGCATGAAGCTGCATTGGTCGCCCAAGTCGCCCTACGTGCGCAAGGTGATGGTGTGCGCGCATGAACTGGGCCTGGCACCGCGCATCGAACTCGTGCGCAGCGTGGCCGCGATGCTCACGCCCAACGAGCGCCTGATGATGGACAACCCGCTGTCCAAGATCCCGACGCTCGTGCTGGACGACGGATCGACCCTGTTCGACTCCGTGGTGATCTGCGAGTATCTGGACACCCTGGCTGGCAGCGGGCGCCTTTTTCTGGAGCACTCCGAGCTCAAGTGGCAGGCCTTGCGATGGCACGCCCTGGGCGACGGGCTGATCGACCTGCTCATCCTGTGGCGCAATGAGCGCGAGCGCGAGGTCCCGTCGGCGCGGCTGCTCTCGGCCTTCGACCTGAAGGCGCGCGCCGCGCTGCGCGTGCTCGACCGGGAGGCGGTGCAACTGGAGCGAGCGCCATTCTCGATCGGCCACATCACGATCGCCTGTGCGTTGAGCTACCTGGACTATCGGCTGGACACGGTGGGCTGGCGCCAGATCGCGCCCCGGCTGCGCGCCTGGCACGATCAGGTTCGCCACCGTCCCTCCCTTGCCGTCACCGAGCCACGAGAGGGTTGAATCGAAACCCGGGCGCCTATGGTGGCCTGGGCTTCCGGGCGCTCATTCGTAGAGCGAGGCCGGGTTGTCCACCAGGATGCGCTCGATCGTGCGGGCGTCGCCCACCCAGTCCTTGAAGCGTTGCATCAGCAAGGCCGCATCGGGACGCGGCGTCACGCGCAGGTGCGGCCAATCGCTGCCCCACAGCAGCCGCTGCGGGTTGGTCTGAATCAGCCGATCGTGAAATGGGCGCCCCGCCTCGAGGTCGGTCATCCCCGGAACGTTCCTGTACACGCACAGCTTCACCCAGACCCGCCCCGTCTCCAGCAATTCGAGCAGGTAGCGGAATCCCAGGTCCTCCGTGCCGGAGGCCACATCGAAGCCGCCCATGTGGTCGATGACCACCGGCACCGGCAGGCGTGCCAGTCGGGCAGCAATACCGGGCAGGCTGGCGCAGTCCGTCCACAGTTCGGCATGCAGGCCCTCGTCCGCCAGCACACCCGCCATCTGACTCAGATCGTCGAACGACGCGCTGCCATTGAAATTGGCGCCAGCGCCGCTGCGATGACTGAAGCGCGCAGCTCGCACGCCCTTGGCGTGCAGCCCGCGCAGTGCCTTGGATGCCTCGTGCCTGACGACCGTCACGCCCCGCAGCATCGGAAACTCCGCCAAGGCATCCAGCAGCAGCCTGTGGTCCTCGCCATAGGCGCTGGGATGGACCAGCACGCCGTTCGACAACCCGAGGCCGTGCAGCAACTCAAGGTACTGCGCGCATCGCGCCTCGTCCGGCGTGTAGCTTCGCTCGCTGGCGAGCGGATAGCGGTCGTAGGGTCCGAGCAGATGGGCGTGGCAGTCCCAGCCCGCGCTCATCGGGCCGCCTCCTGCGGCAGCGGAAAGGCGGGCTCCACGCCTTCCGGCAGCGGGATCTCCTGCGCATTGAGCATCATCGCGACCATCGTGTAGTAGCCCACCAGCGCCGTGAGCTCCACCAGCGCTCGCTCGCCCAGACATTCGAGCGCGCGCGCGTGCGCGGCGTCGGACACGGAGTTGATGGCGTTGAGTTCGCGCGCGTAATCCACCACCACCGCTTCGTGCAGAGGAAGACCCGTCGGCACAGCCTCAGCCAGCAGCGCGTCGATGACATCCTGCGGAATGCCGGCCTTCTGCGCTTCGATGCGGTGGGCGTACCACTCGAAAGGCGAGCGGCAGGCGCGTCCGGTCACGAGGATCGCAAGCTCCGACTGCCGCGGCGTGAGCGTGGTGTCGTAGCGAAGCAGCTCGCCCAGCGCCTGCCAGCGATCGGCCAGCTCCGCGCTGTGCAAGGCGGCGCGCAGCGGCCCCTGGACTTTGCCCCTGCGCCCGGCCACGACCTTGTCGTAGACGCGGCGCTGCGCGGGCAGCATGTTGTCGGGTGAGGGAAGCGAGATTCGGGGCATTGATGGACTCCTGTCGCACGACAGCGTAGCGCCCAATCCGCAGCCTCCTCAGCACCACGAAAGCAAGACTGCTATGCGTCTTGCGTCATTCCATCGGGCCCGGGTGCCACATGCCCTTGTTCGCCATCTGGTCCACCAGGTCCGTGATCTGCGCGGTGACGGCAGTCACCGCGCGACTGGGTCCCTTGGAGCGGGCCAGCGCCATCGAGATGGTCTGCTGCATGGAGGGGGAAACGATCCGGGCCGCCTGGAGGCGCCCCGCCTCGCGCTCGCTCCAGACCGCATGCAGCGGGAGCACGGCATAGAGTTTTTCGTGCTCGACCAGCAGCTTCTGCAGCTGCAGCGAGTTGCCGTCGATGGCCGGGTTGAGCAAGATGCCTTCGCGTCGGGCCATGGTGTCCAACACGCCTCTGAGACCGTGGGGCGGGCTCGGCAGGATCAGAGGCAGCTCATGCAAGGCCGCGAAGGGCACCTCGGGGGTCGAGGTGACCGTGTCGCCGGCACAGCCGATGAGATAGCTGTCCAGCGTCGCCAGGGCCTGCTCCTGCTCCGGCAGTGAGTTGCCGTACCGATAAAGAATGCCGATGTCGATCCGCTCTTCGTTGAGCCACTCCTCCAGCTGTCCGCTGGACCCCTCCAATACCTTCAGCTTGATGGCCGGATGGCGCGCGCGGATGGCCGTGAACAAAGGACCGATGAGCGACACGCTGATTGAGGTCAGCGAGCCGATGGTCACCTGCCCCGCCGGCTCTCGTGCCTCTCCGACGATGTCCTTTTCCAGCGCCTCCGCGTTGCCCAGCAACTGCCTCACCTGCGGCAGGATGCGCATGCCGACGTCTGACAACTCCACGCCGCGCCCGGTCCGGTTGAACAGCCGGGCACCGCATTCACGCTCGAGCGCATTGAGCTGGCGGCTCAACAAGGACTGGTTGCTATCCAGGGAAAGCGCCGCACGGGTCAGGCTTCCCAGTTCGGCGATGACCACGAAGGTCCGCCACCGATTCAGGTCGGCGATCAGTGAGAGGCGGTATTCCGTGGGTTTGGCGTTGGACATGTCGAGTTCATACAGCAGTGACTCCCCGTGACCGTGTCTCATGAAAACGGACATTCGACGCATAGTGGTGCACGTCACCGAGACGATTCGGGCATCGAGCGAAAGATACCACCGAGGTGCTCAGACCTGACGCGTGTACCGGAAGACCATCTCGCTCACGTCTTTGTCGCCCGGCTGTTCGATGGCGAAGACCACAGCGCGCGCAATTCCAACTGAATCGATGCCGCGTCAGAACACCTCTTCGACAGCAACTCTCCGGCTGCCCAAAGATTTGGTCTGAAGTTGGTGAGATAGACGATGCCCGCCGGGCGCACGGTGCCGGCGTCGCTCAGGACGGCTTCACCTCTGGGAAGCCGGCATGCGCGTCTCTTTGTCAAATGAACACGCCCTGCTGCCGCCCCAACTGCCAAGTGACGGACTGGCCGCGCGCGATAGCAGAAACTTGTTGTCCCAAGAGCGGCTCGATCACCGGTCGCCAAGGCATCAGGCTGAAACCCATGCCGTCATCGAGCACGGCGAAACGACCGCTTGCGAGTTGGATCGATCGTCGGTAGACGCCACTGGCTCGCCCACCCTCCTGCAGCGGCCGATAGGTCTGTCCAGTCTGTTCTTGCAAGGATTTGCCTACTGCCGCGAGTTCCCGATCCCGCAAGGTGACCAGCAGGTTCCGCGCGAACAGGATGCGCCGGCCTTGGCGTTCGGCCAACTCCTGCTCGCCCAGGAAGTCCACCCGCGCGTGCATGGCATCGCGCACCTCGACGCCAAAGCCTTGCGCCGCCAGCCCGCCGCTCTCCTCGACCAGTTGCCTGTCCAGCCAAGTCGCACCGATGGCGCGCACCTGCTGTTCGATCGGCAAGTGCGAGCGCAGTTCTATGACAGGCCCCATGGCTTTCTGCGCATCATGCTGCCGTGCTTTCTCCATCAAGTCCGGCGGCACATGCCAGACACCATCGGCCGCGCGTATCACGATGCCGGCGCGGCGCAACGCCTCAAGTCGGCGCACGTGAGCATCGACGATGACTTGCGGATCGCGGCCCGCCGCCAGCGTCAGTCGTGCCAGATGATCGCTGGTCCTGTAGATGCCATCCTTGGCAACCGCCGCGATGGTGCTATCCACCACCCGAGCCTGCCCCGGCGGCTTGGCCTCCACAATGCCACCTACCGTCAGCGCTGACAGATCGGTGCCGACCGGCAGCTTCAGGTAGTGCGCCCGACCGTCGATGCCATCGACCACGAGATAGCCCCGGTCGTGCAATTCATCGGCCAGTCCCTTGCCCACGATGCGGCCGATCACAGGCGCAGTCAACGCACCATCCAGCACGCATTCGCGCTGCTGGCCTTTCAATGCCCGGCGCATGGTGTCCAGCACATCCTCACGCTCACCCATCGTGCCTAGGGTCCGTTCCATGTCCTGCACCACCCTCCACCGGTTGGCATCGATCCGCTCAGCCAGCGCCATGGCTTCGAGCCGCTGCAACCGCGCCCGCAGCAAGTTCTGACCTTGCCGACCCTCGGGTCGCCCGGTCAGGTCCACGACGTCCGCCCTGGCCTGGCGCATCAATGCCCGGTCCAGGCCAGTGAGCCGCTGCTGTTCGACTTCGCGCTGCAGGCTCTGCCGCATCTCGATTTCGGTGCGTGGCCCCAACCATTCGGTGGCGATCTCACTGGCGCGCATGCGCATGCCCCGTGCGATGTAGTCCGGCGCAATGACGAGATCTTCCCGGCCGGCGGTCCGGCCGTTCAGCACGATGTGGGTGTGCGGGTTGTCGGTGTCCCAATGGTCGACAGCCACCCAGTCCAGCGGCGTCTCCAGATCGACCGCCATGCGCTGCATCAGTTGCCGGGTAAAGCTGCGCAGGTCTTCCAAGTCAACCGCATCCTCCGCCGAAACGATGAAGCGGAACTGGTGACGATCCGCCCTACCCCGCTCCTCGAAGGCCCTGAGATCGGCCGCATCGGTTCCGGGGCCATACGCCTGGCCGCGCTGTCCGTTGCGCGTCACCCCATCTCGCTCGATGTAGCGCAGATGCGTGGAGACCGAATTCGCGCCCGCCTTCCTGAGCACCACGAAGCGTGCCTTGATGACCACGCGCCGCGCCCGCGCGCCTAGACGACTGGCCGCCATGCCAGCGGCGACGCGGCCCCGACCGAATGTCGATGCGGGTCGTCCCGCCCGCCGATCGGAGACCTTGGCGCCAGCCTTCGATACTTCCTTGAGGACCCGGGACACAAAACGCCGCGGGCGGGGTCCCGCACGAGATTTCGGGGCCGCGGGCCGGACGCGGAAGCGCTCGCCCTCCGACTCCTTACGCGAGGTCATACCGCGCACTCCAGCGCGACGCGGCGCAAGGAATCGGAAACGGCACGCGCGCAAGACCGTAGTGAAGCGGCACTGTGCATCGGCACAGCACCGACACCAATGGGTGCCGTGCCGCGCCCAACCCACGTGCAGACTGGCTTGGCGGGTGGCGGCGTGCCACCCCTTTTATCTGGCCCTCCCTGTACTCCGGCGATTTCGCCTTCCGCATCCGCTCCCGGCTCCGACTCGCCGCCAGCCGTGCACGGGGCGTGCAACGCCGCCCGACAGGCAGCGGCAGTGCAGCAAACGCTGCACGCTGGCGTCGATCTCGCTGCACGACGAGGCGCAGCCCGGACGCACATCCGACCGTAGGTCGGCGCCAGGCTCCGCCACGAAATGCCGCGACGTTCACGGCGCACGCCATGTCCACAAGGGCCGCGCAACGCCGATCACGGCCGAAGCGGAGATGGGCCCGAAATAGCGGCTGTCGAACGACACCGGGTTCGTTATGCTGAGCAAGAACAGCTCCCCCACCGCGAGACAACGGCATTGCGGCCATGCGTGCAGCGGACGATGCGCGCCGTCATGCGTTCGCGCGCGCGCCACCACGATGCCGTCGATGTACAGAAGCTGCGCCCGAACACACACCGACTGCGACGTGACAGCTCCGATGCGCTTGAGAATCGGCACACCATCCGGAAGGTAGCCGCGCTGCGCGGCGAGCAATGCCACATCGACAGGAAGGCGAGCCAGCACGATGCTGCCCACGTGCAGCACGCCGGCACCCCTGATCTGCTCGACGATGTACCAGCCGCGCGGAACACTGTCGCTCGGGTTGTAGACGATCCTGATGGGCACAGGCAACGCGACCGGCACGCACAACGCCGCCAAACCGAGCGCCATGCAGGCGAAGCGCATGAACCGCCTCATTGCAACTTCCACCGCGCAAGATGCGCCGCATGGCGCTCAGCCGAGTAATCGGGCGGCAACTGGCGCGCTGCCAGCCGGTTGCCAACGATGCGCCAGTACGTCGCGGCCACAGTGCGCGGATCGACGCCCATGGACTCGATGACGTCGATCGTTTCAAGTACCGCCTTGACACGCGTTTCGCCATCGACGCGCAGCAGGATGCGCGCACCGGGCGTCACGCCGGCAACGCGCTGCATGGCGTCGAACGGCATCGGCGCCTGCAGCACCATGAGCTGCCACAGCGCAGTGCCGTGCTCGTTGCCGATCCATTTCACGCGGCAGCAGACCGCACCCGGTGCGAGCACCGCGACCCGTCGCCAGCGGTCCAACACGATCTCGTGCTCCGGTTGCCCGAAACGCAGCCAGACGTTCACACGATGCGCAACGTAGGCAAGCGAGACACGCATGGGAGCGGGCATCTCTGGCGGCTGTGGCGGTCGCACGGCCTGTGCATCACTCCTCGACGTCTTCAGATGCAGCGCATTGCTCGCCGTCCCGAAGACGCCATAGGTCCGTTTCAGGCCCCAGTAAAGGCGCCGCTGTGCCCAATCGAGTGCCGCACCTCGCAGATCGGCATTGCGCAGCGCGACACGGTTTCCTGCCATCACCAACTCGCCAGCCAGACGCGCGGCAGAGGCCGTCCTGCCCGCCTTGCCCACCCGGTTGGGCAAGGCGGTCTCTCTGCCGGCACGGCGTGCCCCTCCCGGAGCAAAGTCATCAGCCGTCCGGTCCGCCGGGGTTGCATCGGACAAAGCGATGCCCGTTTTTTCAGCAGCCTCGGCCCGTGCGCGCGTGACTTCCATTTATGTATCCCTTTAGATGTTTAGCGAGACCCAAAACCGTTGCCGGGCGCGGCCTCCCGGCCAGTCGGTGCGGGTGATCCACCGATACTTCCGCGGACGATCCACCGAGGGTCGTGCGGGCGATCCACCGAGCCCATCCACACACGATCCACAGCTTCTTCAACAGAACCTGTGGATAAGTCGGATCGCTGGGACGAGTCCATGCAGGGTTTGAAACGCAGCCACTCGGTGCCACCGGTGCGCTCGATCGACAGGCTGTAGCCGGGGAGAACCTGCTGTCGCGCGAGCCGACGCAGCTGCAACGCAAAGTCGGAGTGACGCTGCAGACTTCCGGATTTCAGATGCAGGTGGCGCATGTCGAACTTCCAGCCCCCGGCCTGTCGACCGCCGTGCTTGCGCACCAGCCGATAGAGCCAGCGTTCAATGCCCCCGGTGAGGCGGAAGTACGTGGGATCGAGCGTGAGGACCAGCGCCTCGTCCATCACGCCCGAGAAGAACCAGTCGGCCAGGATCAGTTCGATCCCGTCGGATCGCCCATCGGGCCGCAGGTACTCCTTCCATTCGTTGATCCACGAGAAGCGATGCACCCGCATGCCGCCACTCGGGCGCTCCCGCTGGCGCAGCGTGGTGGCGACGGTCGTGGATTGAAGCCGGTCGAGTGCGGCGCGTAGCGCCAGGTAATCACTGCGGCCCGTGCCGCGTCGCACGAAACGCAGAATCTCGTAGGGCGTGGCCACCATCAGGCGCGAAGGCGCAATGCCCTCCTTCTTGGCCTGGACGATCTGGCTCGCCGCCCAGATCAGGACGTCGGCATCCCAGATCGTCGCGATGCCATGCTTCGGCACCCCCTCGACGCAGAGCGACACGCCGCCGGCTTCAAAGCGTATCGGCGCCGTGCGCGGGGATTTCGCCAGGCTGAAGAAGGGATAGGCCATCAGATCCTGCGCATCGCGCAGCGCCATGTCAGCCCCCGGCAGCGCGCGAAACAGCGACAGCTGCTCACGTTCGCCCAGACGCCTCGACACTGGTGGTACCTTGGCCAGTGAACCGGTCAGCGCACGGAACTGCGCTGCGCGTAGCCCGGATCCGAGGTCATTTCGTATGCACGGCTGTCGGCCCAGGCACGCAGGTCGGCAGCCGCATAGACCACGCGCGCCCCCAGCTTCCTGAACCGCGGGCCACCACCCTGCACGCGCTGCTTCTCCAGCGTGCGCGGCGACAGGCGCAGGAAGGAACCGGCCTCCTCGGTGGTCAGGAACTCGGGATTTGCAACGCCCGTCGGCGCTGTCGAAGCGTATTGGGGCGAAGTCGCTGGTGTTGCAAAGGAGGCAAGAGAGCGGCCAACAGCCATGACGGTCTCCATCGTTGGGGAGAGGCCGCGACCCGTTCGCGGCCAGATGAAGACAGTCTGGGCAAAGGCCGAAGCACCGCAAAGGGAGATTCGATCTGTACGCTCGTCTCCATTGGCGCTAACCGAGGCGCACCCCGGCGAGCCGCAGGTAGCCTCCTTCCATCAACGCCTTGGCACGGGACAGGATATGACGGACCTGGGCACGCAGTTCGCTGTCAGCGTGCCAACGCCCAACCACGGCGTCAGCGCCGAACAAGGCTTCAGCCACGCGACGTTGGCTGCAGCCGGCCTGCGACGCGTCGAGTGCCTGCAGCCCGCGCATGTGCAGAAGATCCAGTCGCGAAACACGCTGCGCAGCAGGCGCCGGATGTTCTCCCTGCAGGGCTTGCTGCAGCAACGCGGCAGCAGCGACATCGCCACTGAGCGGCACGGAGAGCCGGCACGTTGCACCGTCGGTCAGCGCTGGCGAGAGGCTCACGCGCAGTCGGTGGCTGGTGCCTTGCACCGAGAGAATCAGATCGGATCCCCCATGCAGCAATCCCTTCCGACCAGGCAGATCCCATAGGTCGAAGGCAGGGCCGTGCGGCATTCGACGACGATTGGCGGGCCTCAGATGAGGCATCACGTCCTCGGCATCGAGCCACGCCGGATGCACGTCGCGCGCATCCGTGCGGGGGTCAAGATCGACTCGCAGCCCCCAACGCTGCGCGATGGCAGTGCGCTGCCTGCGACGAGCACCGAGCCAAGCCGTTCGATACGCAGGATGTCGACGCAGATATTCCCAGGCCAGTTCGGGACCATCGAGCTCCAGCGCATAGAGATAGGCGGCCGTAGCGTGCCAGGGCGTCGGTGTGGTATCGGTATCGCGAGTCATCGTCACGGCGGCAATCTCCTTCGGCAAAACCCGAAAGCTGCCACCGATCGCTCACGGCCAGGCCGCTATTGCGGCGCCAAGGTGCCGCTCCACGTGCAGGTTCGGTAACTTCCGCATCCGAAGACGTCTGTGACGTTCAGTCGACGACCATGCCATCACGCTGTGCGTCGGCCACATAGGCCGAAAGCGTCTTGCGCGGCCTGTAGTTCGCTTCAACCACGACCGGCAAACCACTCGGCCCTTTGATGCCGGCCAGCATGGAAAGACTCACCTCCCCCAGCTCGGGAAAGCCTGTCCCCACATCGATCAGGCCGTAGGCCCGATCGCCATCGGCATCGAGCGCCGCCAGCACCCACGTTACATCCGCGCCGGGCATGTAGAGCTTGACGACGGGATACGGATCGCAGTCCTCTCCAAGAGCGCGTGCCACGCCGTTGACGAGCATCTTTTCGCGCTGATGATCAGTAAGGAAGGTCATGACTACGGCAGGAAGAACGGATAGATAGTTCCGATCGAGGATCACCTCGGCGCGTCGCGTGTCGCCCCTTTGGTCATCACCTGGCTACGCCGACCTTCGCCTCGCTTCAGTTCATTCGATTCCATTTTGTACCATAGAAGCGGGTGCATAAATGATGCAAGGCAACGAGATTCGTTGTCGTGCGTTCCAACCAAGATCCTGCTCTACTCCGAGCTTTTGCTGCCGAGATCAAGGCTCGGCGTGCAACGTCGGAGCTCAGTCAAGAAGGGTTGGCATTTGCGTCAAGCGTGACGCGCACATTCGTTGCCAAGTTGGAACTTGCCCAGACCAGTCCCTCGCTGACCACAATATTTAGGCTGGCCGAAGGCCTAAAGATTGGGCCGGATGAAATGATTCAGTCCACGATGAGGCGATACAAGAAGGAATTGCGGTCATCGAAATGACCATCACTGTGAGTGCCGCCATCGAATGCTTTCGAGCCGCTTGAGGACTCTGTCATTCCGTCGCCTGGGGCGAATGCACCACTGCACATCTGGCTAACAAGCGCTTCGCTCAAGGTCAAACTCGCGGAATACCTACCGTGGGTCGCACGGGTCGAGTACGCGTTTCGCATTCATCGCGAGCAATCGCCAGATTGCAATCGCACTGGGTGTCGAGAACTGGACCGCTGGGCGACAGGGAACTTGTCATCCTAGATGGATTTTTCAGTCAGTGACCATGCCATCTCGCAATGCATCGGCCACATAGGCCGAGAGCCTCTTGCGCGGCTTGTAGTTCACCTCAACGGCCACCGGCAGGCCTCCCGGACCCTTGATACCGGCCAGCATGGAAAGGCTCACCTCCCCCAACTCGGGAAAGCCTGTGCCCATATCGATCAGTCCGTAGGCCCGGTCACCATCGGCATCGAGCGCCGTCAGCACCCAGGTCGCGTCCGCGCCGGGCGTGTAGAGCTTGACGACGGGATATGGATCGGTGTTCTCTCCACGAACACGTGCCACGCCGTTGATGAGCATCTGCTCGCGCTGCTGTTCTGTGAGGAAGGTCATGACTTCGACAGGGAGTTCGAAGGCTGGGCGATAGACAGAAATCTATGAGTCAAACGAGTGACTTCGCGCGACACAGAGTTCGCGCATTGCACGGACCTGGGAAAGTCATTTCATCGGCCTCTACGCACAAGCGTGGTCAATGCCTTTGCAAGGGACTCAATTTGAACACTATAGATTGTAGCCCTATAGGGGTCTATAGGTTGTCGTTGCCGTTCTCGGACGAACGACTGAATGACTTCCACCGCACACGCTTTCCCCACAGCCCTCAGGGCTGTCCGGAAGGCCCGCGGCCTGAGTCAGGAAGCGTTCTCCGATGTCTCGAGCCGCACGTACCTGAGTTCTCTGGAGCGCGGCTTGAAGAGCCCGACCCTGAGCAAGGTGAACGAACTGTGCGAGGTCATGGACGTTCATCCTCTTACGCTGTTGGCGCTGGCCTATGGCGGAAACGACAAGTCCAGAGACAAGCTCTTCGAGCGTGTGCGGCGTGAGTTGGCCGAGATCCAGGCCGTATCAACGGAATGAGATAGAGGCGCGGCCCTTCAGCCGCGCCTGCGACACCTACGCCACGATGCGCCCTGCCAGCCGCGCTTCGCGCGCGTAGCCGCTCAGCGGCTTGTCGGCGATGAAGTGAAGATCACGCTCGATCGGCAATCCCCACCTCCCACGCAGGCCTTCCAGCTCCGCCAGGCTCACGTAGCCAAGCTCAGGAAAACCTTGCCCAAGGTCACAGAGTCCAAACGCGATTTCTTCCGAATCGAGTTCGGTGAGCAGCCAGGTCGCGCCCGCGTTGGGCGTGAACAGCTTGACGACCGGCGCGGGATCGAAATCCTCGGTCCTCATGGACAGCCGGGCGTTGGCCAGCAACTGCGCGCGTTGTTCGTCGCTGATGAGCTTCGTCATGGTCTTTCTCCTTGAAAGGATTCCGGGCGGAATTGCCCGGGACCGAAGCCGCACGGCGCAGCGCAGCCGTCAGGGTTCGAGAGACGGCCGCCAGGACGCCAGCGTGCGAAGCACGTGCAGACCTTGACGGCGAGACCGGCGTGCGACGATGGAGGGAACAGCAAGCCAGCCCTGCCCCAGGTGAGCGTCCCCGCATGGCAAGCACCGCGCGCAGCACCGCAGGTGCGAAGGCGTCAGCGATGAAAGCCCGACCGGGGCGAGACGCCACAGGTGGCTCGATGCGCAGCACGACAGCGCGGTCCGGCATCGCCGGAGACGCACGGATGCGTGCATCCTTGAAGCCGTATCTGTTGAACACACGTTGACCTGCCAACCCGGACCGGTGCATCTCAACAAGCCAACGCCTCAAACTTGCGCTCCCGGAAGGTCGACTTCGCGATGAAGCCCAGGCACGAAAAAAAGCCCGCGAACACGCGCGGGCCGTCGAAGCAAGGAATGAGAGAAAAGGCACCCCGCCGCAGCGGGGCGCCGAGGGCGACGTTCAGTCGCCCTTGCTGCGCGACCAGATCAGGTTGTGCGCGCCGTCCTCGCCTTCGACCAGGCGGGCATAGATGGTCGCCGGGAACGACGGGTCGTCCAGCGTCACCGACAGGTAGGGCCGCTCGGCCTTGCTGATCTTCTTCCACGCCGCGCCGATCTCCAGGCCGTTGCCGGCGACGACGCGGTAGTCCGGGGCGTTGTCGCTGCCCTTGTCGCTGGCGGCGATCCGGACCTTGACGTTCAGTGTCAGGGTGCGAACCGTGCCCGTGTAGCCGTCGCCCGAAGCGGAAAAGTTGCCAATGGTGCTCATGATGAAGTCCTTTCGAGGTTGAGCCAGGTCCGCGCCCATCGCGGCCTTGGCGTGATCCGACCGGTGCGGGTCCGGGCGCGCCGCATCCCGAAACGAAGTGCCGGGGCCGCAGCGCAGCGAAGGACCGGCAGGCCCGAGAAATTTGGTGCGCGAGGAATCTGCACCGCAGAGGGGAAATTTGTCGGGCCGAACGGTTGCGGCGATGAAGCCCGAGGCAAGCGATAGGCGAAGCAGCGCCGCCGTGCCCGCACCAGGATTCACGACATCTACAAGGCCGTGGGCGTGGACCTGTCCTCGCACAGGACGCATGCGCCCGGCAACCACCCGAAGCGACCACCCACCGGCATGGATTCGGTCGTGACCGAGCGCCAGGCAGGCCGGCTTGATCGGACAGCGAAGCCCAGAAGGAACGCACCGCCGTGTCGCGCTGACAAAGAGGATCGGCATCGGCGGCGTGGAATTGGAAGTGCATGGCGGCGGAGGGCCTGTCGGTGACAACACCCGTCGTTCACGGGGACCTGCCCGCCAGCATCGGGGACGGCGCCGCATTTCAGAACCCGGCGCCGCCAAGCGCGTCGCAGCCCAGCGCACCTCTGCAGCGGATGCTCACTTCGAAGGTAGAGGCGTCGAGCCGCTGGATGCAAGAAATAAAACGCGCGCGGCACACCTGCCGCGCGCGTCGCGCCGACCCGACAAGCGCCCCGAGCCGCAGGCCGGGTCGCCATCACGCCCCCGCGACAGTGCGCACCACCGCAACGAACAGGGCAACCTGGTACTGCTGCCGGTCTGCGTGAAGGCCAAGTTCGACAACACCTGCGCGCTCCAGGCAACAGTAGCGCGTCAGCTTCGGCAGAAGATGCCAGCTGGGTCGCTCAAACACGCGATACGTGCAATTGGTGTTAACAGGCCTGAAACCGAGCGCCAAGATCAGACCGGCGCTGGAGACTACCAGCGACTACTCGTACGCCGATGATGAATCAAGGCCGACGCCCGGGTGCGATCCGCGCCGGCCCATTGGCGACACGCGCCAAGCCAAACCTGGCCAGATCACGGCCTCTGCGGCGGCCGTACCGGGATGTCGAAATGCAGCACGTCTTCACGCACGCCGAGCTTTGCGTACAGGGCGACTGCCGGCTCGTCGGGAGGGTCTGCCTGGACGAAGATCACCCAGGCCCCGCGCCTGGCGGCGATGTGCTGGAGCTCGCGGATCAACGCCGTCGCAACCCCTCGGCGCCTGTGCACGGCCGCAACGGCCAGGTCATAGATGTAGATCTCGCTGCGCTCCTGCTCGAACTTCTTCAGCTCGTAAGCCGCAAGGCCGCCGATGACTTGCGCCCCCTCGCGGGCCACCAGTGCAATGAAATGGTCGCTGTCGAGCAGCTGCCGAAGATAGGCTGGTCGGGGGCGGCTGGCACCGTAGGTTTCCGTGTCGTCGAAGGCCTCACCGAAAACGCCGAGCAGCGCATTCATCAGCGGCCCGTCGTCGGCAACGAGCTGCTGGATCGTGTAGCTGGCTGGAGCGGGCATGATGCGAATCTTAACGATTCGCGCGGCGCAGCCGCTCCTTGCCGGCAGGGTCCAGCCAGAGTGCGCGCACCATCCTGAGCAGTGCCGATGGCGAGCTCAACAATTCGATTGCCCAGCGACTGAAGCTCACCAACGCGACGGTGGGCAAGTGGCGCGTGCGTTTCATCGAACGGCGAATTGCCGGGCTCTATGTCGCAGCATCGCTGAACACAACGGGCCGGCCTGAGCGACCACTGGCAGGCGCCTGCCACTGAAGGTCGGCATCGAGCCAAACCATCATTGATCCCCTGCGCTTGAGCGCCGCGTTGTACTCACTGCAGTTCGTCGTGCGGTACTTCGCCCGCGGTGGCTTGCTTATCTGCCTAGCCTCGCCTAACCACGATCGGAGGCCATTCCCGCAGGGTGATGCAACAACGCCATCACATCCTCAAAAGGCGCTTCATCAAGAGCGTCGGATAGTCTTGCCGATGGCCCGCAACGGCATAGACGAAAGTGTCGTCGCCGATACGTCGGTAGACCAGCTTGTGGTGCGAGGTAAAGACGTTCCGATATTCAAGGATGCCAACGGAAGCAAGTTCCTGGACGGACGCCCCCGTCAGAAACCCTGTCTCAACCAGCGCCAGCTTTTCGAAAATCTCGTCTTCGGCCTTGAGCCAGTCGGATTCGCTCCACTTGTCGAGCATGTACTCCTGAAGCGAGAGCAAGTCCTCCTGGGCATCGGGAAGAATGAAGATGGCCATTACTTGCGGCGCTGGCGAGCCGCGGCCAATTGCGCACGGGAATCGGCAACGGAAATGCCTTTACCTTGCTTGCGCTCTTTCTCACCCAAGGCCACGATTTTCAAAGCGGCGATCAGCGATTCTTTCTCCTGAAACTGTTGGACGCTTTCAATCACCATGGTGGCCTCGCCATTCTGGGTGATGAAGAACGGCGTGCCGTTCATCTCCAGGTCCTCCGAAATCTGAGCAGCATGGCTCTTCAGGTAAGAGATGGACTTGATGTTGGAAATGGATGGCATGGCGACCTCCGAGTACGTTTGGGTCTAAATTTAGCACTGAATTTAGTCATCAACAAGGCCCACTGCTCCACCATGGGCTGGCTTGTCAGCCAGATGGCAGCACCTTGCATCGGCCGCGCGCCGCCATGCCCTGCAGCCCATGCAAGGATCGGGCGCTGCCCAGTGCCCACGAACAAATGCCCCGACCGCAGCACAGATTCAGCGGAGCGCTCGACGACCAGATGCACGAAAGGTTCCACCTGGGATTCAAGCGCCGCGCAGCATGGGCGCCATTTGACGCGTCATGACCGAATTCGCAGGGGACTGCACTTGTCTCGCGAACGCCGGTGGTGGGATGAACCGACTCGTCTTGGAAGACATGCCCCGTCAGACGGGGCAATGACACCGCAGCATGGCTCGCAGCAATGCGCACGAGCCATCGCACCCGATCCGACGGATCGGCCGGGACCGCGTCCGGCATCGCGCGACGCAGCCAAGGGAAGGAAGGAAAGAGAGATAGAAAGCGCCGCCCCGCAGTTCGCGAGGCAGCGCACAAGGGACCTCAACGCACGGTCAGTCCTGCCCGGGCCCGAGCATCGCCTGCAGTCGCTCGATCACGCCGGGTTCGACGAAGACGCAGGGCACATCGGGCGCCAGCGCAACGTTGACCACCCGCGCGAGGGCTTCGCGTCTCAGATGCGCGAGCCGGCCTGTTCTCCAGGCCTGCCCGGGCCTCATGTGGTCCTGGTCCGCCGACACGCCGCTGCGTTGCGGGTCGCATTCGATGAGCGCAACGAACCCCTCGTCGAAGCGCCTGCGATGCGCGTTGCACAGGCCCCAGCCCGTCACGGTGTGGCGCTGCATGCGCTTGCGCAGGCGCCTGTCGAGCAGGATGCCGCCCGTATCGAAGCCCAGGCCGCATACCAGGCACAGGTGCTGTTCCAGCGAAACGTGTGATTTCTCGTTGTCCATGATGATCTCCGGTTGCTCGGGCGGAATTGCCCGCCGCCGGGACCGCACGGCGCTGCGCAGCAGTCAGGGGTCAACGACGGCCGCCAGGCCGCAAGCGCTGCACCGCGGCGCGCAGCCCTTGACGGCGAGAACGCCGTGCTACGGTGAAGGCCACAGCAAGACCGCCCTCCCCGATGGATCCAACGCCTGCGAAGGTCCGGACCGACACGCGCGCCGCGCGATCCATCCGATCGAGTCGCTTCAGGGGCGCCACCGCGCCCCCGCGGCCGCCCTCAGAGGAGGCCGCGCTCGGCCATCGATGCGGCGCGGTTGTTCCCCACGACGAAATGATCGAGCACCTGCACGTCCACGAGCGCCAGCGCTTCCTTGAGGGCTCGCGTCAGCACGAGGTCCGCCTCCGATGGTTCGACCTTGCCCGAGGGATGGTTGTGCGCCAGGATCACCGCCGACGCGTTCAACTGCAGCGCCCGCTTGACCACCTCTCGCGGATAGACGCCCGTCTGCGTCAGCGTGCCGCGGAACATGTCCTCGAAGGCCAGCATCGTGTGCTGCGCGCTCAGGAACAGCACCGCGAAACTCTCGTGCGCCTGTCCCGCGAAATGCAGCTTCAGGTAGTCCGACACCGCGCAGGCGGAACGGAAGGCCTGCGACGGGCGCAGATCCTCCATGAGCAGCTCCCGCGCCAGGCGCAGGCCCGAGCGCATCTGCAGCCAGCCGATGCCCGATGCATCCCGCGCGACGCCGATCAGCCGATGCAGCGAGCGCCCGTGGGCTTCGAACAGCGCCTCGGCCTCCGCGCCGAGAAAGGGACGCAGGGCCTCGAGCACACGCAGATCGCGCGACGAGAGCGCGCCGGCCTCGCCAGCCGACGACGACGAGGAAGTGGGAATGGAAGAAGAAGCAGAAAAGGAAGAAGACGAAGCGTTCACGACGATGAACTCCTGTGGGTGGCACAGGCGGGATTGCCTGCGTGCCCCCGCGACCCCGTCGCAGCGCAGCGCTCAGGGCCGCCGCAGGCGCGCGGCACGCGCCGAGCACGCGCAGCGCGCGCAGGGCCTTGAACGCGAGAACGAGGGGGTAGCCTCAGGGCTCACAGGCAAGCCCTCCCCACCCTTCGCAGAGGCCCCAAAGGACCCCGCGCCCTGCCGCCAGAACACCGTGGACCACGGATCTTCCCTCTCGCTGATGTCGGATGGCAGACACCACGATCTCGCGTTCACCGACGATGTGGAACAAGGCAACGTAGCCCGAGGCACCGAATGGGATGACGAGTTCTCGCTCCAACCGGTCGTCTAAGGCATTTCGACAGGTGAAAGGACTGGACTCCAAGATGCGGAACTCGCTCCGGATAGTCAGTGGTGCGCGATCGGGTAGTTCCCAGTCTCCGTGTTTGAGAGCAGCATCGGGGAGAAAGGCTTCAAGACGCTGCAGACTCTCCAACGCCTCGCGCGTCAAGCGAGCAACGCATGTCACGCGCGTCGTCTGGAGATGCCACCGCTCCCCTTTTCGACAACCTTGCGCGCGATGTCGATCCGAGACTTCATCGCATCGAGCACCTCGTCTGCCGCGCAGGACTCGCCCGATTCGAGTGCAAGGGCAAGCGAGGCGCGTCCACGTGCCACGAAATCTTGCTGTGCCTTGCGGCGACGAGCAGCATCCGTCGCCGCCTGCTCGACAGAATGCGATAACGTTTCGCCTTCGAGCAGCACGCCCTCTATCTGTTCTCGAACGGCAGCCCTCACACGAACCGGGGGAAGTTGAGCGTTTTGCATCGTCAAGTTGCATGGCAAATGCCAGGCATCATCCAGTGCACAGGCACGACAGGGAGGATGGGCGGGTTGACCACTCGGCGTTTGGAAAAGAGCGCCGGAACGAAGGCTGCAAGAGCGCGGACGAGCAGGACAAGGAATTCAAAGAGGCCCTGGAGGAGATGGGATTTCAATGAGCGAAAGTACGGCGACACCGGTAGCCTCCGGCCTGGTGACACTGAACGGTGTCATTCGCAACTACCGCAGCACGCGGGCGGGCGCGAGCTTTGTCTTCGACGACAGCGACAAGTCCAAGCTGGGCGTGGTGGCCGTCGCGGCGGCAGCGGTCGGGCTCAGCGGTCAGGCGGTCTCCACGGCGGCGAGCGCAACGAGCCTGGAAGAGGACGCGGACCATGTCGTGTTCGAGCTCGACGGCCAGCAAGTCAAAGGGTGGCTGTGGCGCAGCCCCTTCAAGGAAGGCGACGAGGTGCGGGTGGCGGCGCAGTGGACAGGTCAGCACTACGAAGCCATGGGGATGGCACGTCCATCGGACCGCACCATTGCGCTGTATCCGCACTGTTCCAGGAGCCGCCGCACGCACATCCGCAATGCGGCCAAGTGGTGGTTCATCGGCGTGACGCTGTGGCTTGCCGTCCTTGCGGCGGTGTGCCTTGCGCTCCTCGGACTGACAAGGGGCCTGGACATGATCGCGTTCGGGTTTCCCTACGGCGCACCGATTTCCTACGCCTTCTTCGGCTTGATGACCTTCAGCCTCACGCGCAAGTGGATGCCATTCGCACGCCTGACCGAGAAGGTCGGCCAGGCCCTGGGACTTCCGAACCCCGCGAACATCGACTTCGTGCGGTCGGCCAAGGCGCAGCGAAAACCGGAGGATCCGGGCGAATACGGGACCTTCTATTTCCGGTACTGACCGGCAGGCCAGCCAGCCGGCAACGACGATGGTCGCTCGGCTTGCGCCTGCATCCTCATGAGTTCACAACAGATCATCACCGACCACGACCTCTGGCGCCAAGGTACCGGCGGCGCCCCTGCGGGGCTGGTCGGCCAGGCCGACAGCCTGGCCTATGCGGGCCTGGACCTGAACCTGGCGCAGTTCGCAAGCAGCAGCTTTTCCGGCACGAGCTTCTCGGACACCACCTTCCAGCAGGCCGGATGGACCGGTTGCACCTTCGTGGGATGTACCGTCTCCAACTGCCGCTTCAGCGCCAGCCGATTCGATCAGAGCAGCTTCATCGACACCCGGTTCATCCACTGCACGTGGGACGACCTGACCTTCCATGGCAGTCGCTGGGACAACGTGCAGGTGCTCGATGGCACAGGCACCGCCCTGCGCGGCGACGCGCTGACCGGCGAGCGCGTGGACTTCACCGGCAGCGGCTTCGAGCAACTCGAGTTCAACAACGCCAGGATCAATGGCTGATGAACTCTTCCGTGCATGCTGCGATCGGGCTAGCCAGGTGACGTGCAGGTGAAGCTGGTCGCCGCGTCGGGATCGCCGGCACCGTTGTACTTCGGAAACTGCGGGTACCTGCACATCGGCCGCTGCATGCCCTTGGCCGGCGCGACGCTGCGCGTGGCCACGATCTCGCGGGCGCCGGGGCGGGTGCCGGTTTCGATCCAGTCGAACATCGGGGTCACGAGATCGACGCTGTCCGGGCCCTTGCCGCCGTCCGGCGTGGCGGCGCAGTGGTCGTTGCCTGCCAGCACGTAGTACTCGACAAACCGGTCGGCCGCGGCCTGACCGCCCGCTGCGGCAACGACCTGGTTGTAGTAGTGCGTGGTGTTGTTCTGCGTGATCAGCCAATCGGTGGTGCCGTGCATGAGCAGCATCTTTCCATTGCGGGCCCGGAACCCGCTCAGGTCGGGGTTGACTGCATCGATCAATCGGGCGAGGTGGTCGAGCCGATTCGTGTACTGCAGGGGGTCGACGTTCAGCGGATCTGCGGACGGGTCCTGTGCCACGAAGTACTTCATGTAGTCGCCGCCGAGAATCCGGAAGGTGGTTCCTCCAATGGCCTGCCATGACGCATCGTCGGCGGTCTCTCCTCCGACATAGGGAAACGCCGGCCATGTGTAGCAGCCACCCGCCACATCGGTGGGTTCATACAGGACCTTGGCGGACGCCAGCTGCGCGTCGGTCAGGCACGAGTCTGCGTCGGCGCCCGTGCATCGGAGCTTGGCCAGATCGGGTTTGCAGGCCTCGGGGTGGCTGATGATGCCGTCCTTCAGGCCGTCGAGCGCGTCGCATTGGGACTGCATGAAGCCCGCGAGGGTCTTGACCTTCGGAATGCTCAGGCCCGCATCGGGCTGGGCCAGCTGCTTGAGGATTTTTTGATACCAGAGGAACTGGCCCGTGTAGGCATTGGCCGGCGCGCGTGCAATCACACCGTCGAACAAGTCGGGGTGCCGTTGCGCCTGGATCAACGCCTGGCGCCCGCCGCCCGAACAGCCCTCGTAGACAAACTTCGAGCGCCCGACCGATTCGCCGTAGCGCGAGCGGAGCACGGCCTTCGCCGAGGCAAGCACCTTGGGCACGGCACCGTCTGCGTAGTCCTGAAGCAACTGGGGGTCCATCGCGAAGGAGCCATTGGGATGCTTGGCCGCATCGTGTCCATGGTTCGTCGCGATGGTGGCGTAGCCGCTTTCCGCGACGCCGGGGCTGTAGGCGCTGGGATAGATGGCGCCATCGAAGCCCCCGCCGCCGATGAACAGGACACGCTGGTTCCAGCTGCTGGGCAGCTTGACTTCGAAGGCGAGTTCCGGCGGCATCTCGCCGCGCACGGTGCAGGTCTCCGGCGCGGTGTCTGTCTGGGGCGTCAGCGTCGCCTGCGTGATCGTGGCGCCTTCGAAAGCCCGGTTCAGGAAGCTGTTGCACGCGGCCTGCGCGCTGCCGGTGGCGGGCGGAAGCAGCGCGGGTGGCGAGCCGCCGCCACCGCTGCCGCCACAGGAAGCAAGCAGCGCCGCAGCGGCCACCACGGACCACGAGGTGATGCGCCGGCAGGTGTCGCGCCGACCGGCGAGAGGGGTCATCTTCATTGTTGTCTCCTTGTGAGGGCAAAGCCCCCGTGAACGCGCACGCCGGCGCGCAAAGCGCTCATGAGGCGGGCGTGAAAAGCACCGTGCCCTGCGCGAGCACACTGGTCCTGTCGTCCGCGCTCTTGATCGCACCTTGCAATTCGAGGACGCAGCCGCCCTTCGAATGCGCGGCCATCGACGTCACGCGCCACTCGATGAGCACCGTCTCGCCCGCGCGCACGGGACGCAGCAGGTCGACCGAGAAGTTCATGCCCAGCACTTTCCCCCTCGTGGCGAAATGGCTGGCGGTCAGCCCCATCAACAGCGAGGTGGTGTGGGTCGCGCTGGCGATCAACCCGCCGAAGCGCGTGCCCTGTGCAAACGCCGCATCGTGGTGCAGCGGGTTCTCGTCTCCCGCAGCCAACGCGAAGGCACGCACTTGCGCTTCGTCGAAGGTGTGGGGTCGCGAGAAGCGGTAGCCGGGCCCGACCGGCGCCAGGGCCGCGGCCGCTTCGCACTCAGCCATGGCTCGCGAGCCGGGTGATGGCGTCCCGGCTTCCGGCCTGCTGGCGCAAGCGGAACTTCTGGATCTTTCCCGTGGCCGTCTTCGGCAAGGACGTGAAGATCACGCGGCGCGGACACTTGAAGTGCGCCAGCCGCTCGCGGCAGAACGCAATGATCTCCTGCTCCGAGGGCGCGGCGGCGCCGGTCTTGAGCTCGATGAACACGCACGGCACCTCGCCCCACTTGGGGTCGGGCTGCGCCACCACGGCGGCATGCAGCACCGCCGGGTGTCCATGGACAACCTCTTCGATTTCCACCGAGGAGATGTTCTCGCCGCCCGAGATGATCACGTCCTTGGACCGGTCGGTGATCTGCGCATACCCGTTGGCATGCAGGACCGCGACGTCGCCGGTGCGGAACCAGCCGTCGGCGAGCGCCTTGCGCGTTGCCGCCTCGTTCTTGAAGTAGCCCATCATCACGGTGTTGCCGCGCAGCATGAGCTCCCCTGCCGACTTGCCGTCGGGCACGACGGGTTCGAGGGTGTCGGCGTCGCCGACCATGAGGCCTTCGAACATGGCGGCGCGCACGCCCTGGCGCACGCGCAGCGCGCCCTGCTCGGCGGGCGCCAGGGCGTCCCAGCCGTCCTGCCACACGCAACTCACCGGTGTGCCCGAAACCTCCGTGATGCCGAAGACGTGCTCCACGTCGAAGCCCATCGCCAGCACCGCGTTGAGCACGGCGAGCGGCGGTGGCGAGCCGGCCGTGAGCACGCGCACCGAACGCGCCAGCCGGGTGTCTTTCGCCGCGTCCGCGAGCATCGCCATCACGACCGGCGCTGCGCACAGGTGATCGATCTGATGCCGGTCGATGGCCTGCAGCACCGTCTCGGAGGAAACCCGGCGCAGGCAGACATGGGTGCCCGCGGCCGCGGTCACGGCCCAGGTGAAGCACCATCCGTTCGCATGGAACATGGGCAGGGTCCACAGATACTTCGGCGCCCGGGGCATCGCCCAGTTCGTGATCTGCAGCAGGCTCATGAGGTAGGTGCCGCGATGGCTGGCGACCACCCCCTTGGGGTCGCCGGTCGTGCCGGAGGTGTAGTTCAGGGCGATGGGTTGCCACTCGTCGCTGGGCCAGCGGCCGGGAAAGTTCGCGTCGCCACTCGCCAGCAGCGATTCATAGTCGGTCTCGCCGATGGGTTCTCCGGGTGGCGCGAGGTGATCGTTGATGTCGATGACCGCAGGTGCACGGTCGAGCAGCTTCAGCGCAGCGGCCACCGTGGCGGCGAACTCGCGATCGACCATCAGCAATTTGCACTCGCCGTGGCGCAGGATGAACGCGATGCCTTCGGCATCCAGGCGATGGTTGATCGCGTTGAGCACCGCGCCGGCCAGCGGAATGCCGAAGTGGGCCTCCAGCATGGCCGGCGTGTTGGGCGCGAGCACCGAGACGGTGTCGCCCGGTTCGATGCCCCGCATCGCCAGCGCGGACGCCAGGCGATGGCAGCGCTCGCGCGTCTGCGCCCAGGTTCGCGTCAGCTCGCCGTGCACCACCGCCACGCGGTTCGGATGCGCGAGCGCCGCGCGGTCGAGAAAGCCCAGCGGCGTGAGCGGCACATGATTTGCCGCGCAGCGTTCGAGGCCCTGTGCATAGGATGGCGCGCTCATGCGGTGGTCTCCTTGGAAGTGTCGTGAAATGTCGTGAAGGCGGACACGGGCTCGCGCTCGGTGACGAGCGCGTTCTCGACCGACGACGTGTCGGCGTAGCCCAGGCTCATGCCGCAGACCAGCATCTGGCCGGCGGGAATGTCCAGCAGGTCCGCGATCTGGCGATGGAATTTCAGGAAGGCGGCCTGCGGACAGGTGTGAAGATTCCGCCCGCGCGCGGCCACCATCACGCTCTGCAGGAACATGCCGTAGTCCAGCAGGCTGCCCTCCTCGAGTTCGCGGTCCACCGTGAAGAACAGGCCCACGGGCGCATCGAAGAAGCGGTAGTTGCGCCCGTGCTGCAGGTGCATGCGCTGCTTGTCGCCCTTGGCGATGCCGAGCAGTCCGTAGAGGTCCCAGCCGACCTTGCGGCGCCGCTCCAGGTAGGGAGAACACCATTCGCGCGGGTAGTAGTCGTAGGGCTCGATCAGCTCGCCCGACCGGCCGGGATCGTCGTCCAGCACGGCAATCGCAGCCGAAAGGCGGTCCTTGGCAGGCCCGGTCAGCACATGCACATGCCAGGGCTGCATGTTCATGCCGGAGGCGCTGTAGCGCGCCGTCGAGAGGATCGCCTCGACCTCTTCCCGGGGCACCGGCCGGGGCAGGAACGCCCGGACGCTGCGTCGGGTGGCAATGGCCCAGTCGACCGCTTCTTGCAGCGCGTGTGCCTCCAGCGGTGGCGCCATCATTCGGTTCATGGAGGTTTCCTTGCTATTTGGAAGCCGGGCGAATCGCCCCGTCCACACGGCCCACTTCGCCGGTGGCCGCGCGCGCGGCCTTGGCCTGGGTCGACGCGGCGCGCGACTGGTTCACGAACGACACCGCTGCCGCGCCGATGACGCCGGCCAGGGCGATCGCCATGAAGTTCTGCTCGATGGGCAGGCTCAGCGACACGAGCCAGCCGATCAGGATCGGCGCGGCAATGGCGCCGATGCGGCCGATACCCGAGGCGAAGCCGACGCCCGTCGAACGCACGGCCGGTGGATAGAAATCGCCGGCGTAGGCATAGGCCAGCAGCTGCGTTCCGAGCGTGGACGCGCCCACCACGAACACGGCAACGAACAGCAGCCCGGTCGATTTCGTGTACGCGAGCGCGGCCAGCGACGCAGCCCCGACCACGTAGAACGCAACCAGCACATGCTTGATGTTGAACTTGTCGCTCAGCAAGCCACCGCCGATCGCGCCCACGATTGCGCCGACGTTGAAGACGATCACGAAGTTCAGGGCTGAGCCCAGGCTGTATCCCGCCATGGCCATGAGCTTGGTCAGCCAGGAGTTCAGCGCGTAGACCATGAACAGCCCCGTCATGAAAGCCACCCAGATCATCACGGTGCTGAACGCGCGTCCGGCATCGAACAGCGTTCGCACCGGCGCGTCATGCAAGCGCTCGGTGGACGCGCCGACGTACACGGTGCCGGCTGCCTTCGGCTGGTCCGGCGCGAGCCGGGCCGCGATTTCGCCGAGCTGCCGCTGGTCACCCTTCTTGAGGAGAAACGACAGCGATTCGGGCATCGTTTTCAAGATGAGCGGAATCAGCAGCACGGGCAAGCCGGCCACATAGAACACCCATTGCCATCCATGGCTCTCGATGAGCTGCTTGGCGGTGAGCGCGACCAGAATGCCGCCCACGGAGTACCCCGCGAAAACCATCGTCACCAGACGCGTGCGCAGCTTTGCCGGTGCGAACTCTCCCATCTGCGCGGTCACGATGGGCAGCACTCCGCCGATGCCCAGGCCCGCGATGAAGCGGGCGACGCTGAAGCCGATGGGTTCGGTGGCCAGCCCGGTCAGCGCCGTGAAGACGCTGAAGAGCGCCACGCACACCGCGATCATGCGCGGGCGGCCGATGCGGTCTGCCAACGTGCCCAGGAAGATTGCCCCCAGCATGGTGCCGAACAACGCCGCCCCCGCCATGACGCCGGCGCTCGTGGCATCGACGCCCATGTCCTTCATGATCGACGGCAGCGCGGCCCCCACGACCGCCAGGTCATAGCCGTCGATGACCAGGATCAGCACGCACCACCAGAGCACGAGCCCGTGGAAACGGTTGAACCGCGAGTGCCCCGCCAACGCGTGGATGTCGACCTGATTGCCGGCCTGCTGCATGTGTTCTGTCTCCTGTCGTTTTTGCGATCGCGAGATGCGATGTCGACGGGAGGTTAGTTCTGCAGGCGGCGCGCTTCCATGCCCGCGCGTCTCGATCTGGATGGGGCGTCCGGACATGCCGGCATCCCCGGCGAGCGCCTGGGCTTCGGCTTACTCCGGCGCGGGCGCGGACAAGCGATAGGCGCCCGGGCTGACGCCGGTCCATTTCTTGAAGGCGCGATGGAAGGCGCTGGTTTCCTGGAAGCCGGTGCGGGCAGCGACTTCGGCCACCGTCAGCGACGCGCTCGACAAGAGGTCGATGGCGATGTCCCGCCGCAGGTCGTCCTTCACGCGCTGGTAGCTCACGCCCTCCTGCTGCAAGCGGCGTTGAAGCGTGGTGCCGGAAACGCAGAGTTCCTGTGCGAGCTTTTCGAGTTCGGGCCACGCATCGGGCATCTGGCTGCGCAACCTGTTGCGCACCTGGGCGCTGGTGCTGGCGTCGTTGCGATACTTGACCAGCAGGTTGGCCGGCGCTTCCCGCAGGAAGTTGTCGACCGTGGCGGGCGACTCCGCGATCTTCAGGTCCAGCAGGTCGCTGGCGAAACTGATGTGCGTGGTCTCGCCGTTGAACTTCACGTTCTCGCAGAAACGCGTGCGGTAGTGGCTGTCGTCGCCGGGCGGCGGGCACCGGAACTGCATCTCGCGCAGGGGAATGCGCCGGTGCACGAGCCAGCACGCCAGGCCATGGACCAGGATGAACCAGGTGCCATAGCCGAACAGCCGGCGCAGCACGCCGCCGTCGTGCAGCACGACGCGCGCCTCGTCGCCGGAGCAAACCAGCTCCCCGCGGAAGTCATCCAAGGTCGCATGCAGGAACCTCAGGATACGGCGCAGCGCGTGCGCCAGGTTGTCCGCGTTGACCGCGGCGCGCGTCATCAGCGCATAGCTGCCCCGGCGAAGCCCGTGGCTGTCGAGGCCGAAGAACTCGTCGTCCATCAGGTCGGCCAGTGCCACCCACATGTGCGAATACGCCGCCGCCGAGATGCGCGCACGCGGCGCGTTCAACAGCTCGCGATCGATCTTGGCGCTCTCGAGGACGCTGCTGATGTCCATGTTCCTCAACGCCGCGGCGTGGATCGCCTCGTGCACCAGCTCGATGGACACGGTTCCCTTCAAGCCTGCAGACTTCATACGAACTCGTTCAAGAATCAACGATGGGGGCGCCCTTTATAAGCGCGTTTCGCGCTCTACAGGATGCGGGCACAGGGAGACCGCGGATCCCAAGTTTCAGCGCGGTCGCGATGCCAGACCGTGCAGCGTCTGCCGCCATGAGATGCCGCCGACCTCTGTCGTGGGCTTGTCGCGGAAGTTGTGCGACTAGGTGATCCGGGATCCGAAAGAGCCGGATGTCTTCGAGGAAAGCCTCGACAGGACGGCGCTGCGGCAGACGTCCAGAATTTCATCGGCGAGTGGCGAGTCGTCAGGGCACGCCCGCGACAGCACGATGGCACCGACCGCCTGCGCAATGAGGTCGATCCGTCTGGCGCGCGCGTCGCCGCCCTGCTCGCCCTCCTCTGGCGCGTCGAACTGGTTTCCCAAGGTCACCAGCAGGCTTTCAATGCCGGTCGCAAAAGCCGTCTTGATCGACTCCGGCTGGCGCGCAGCATCTGCGCACAGTGCGGCCATCGTGCAACCGTCACCGGGCGCATCCCGGTGTTCGCGGGACAGATAGTGCTGCACGAATGCCCTCGCATCGACGCCTTCGGCCTTGGCGGCTGTCTGCGCAAAACCGCAGGTCGCGGCTTGCGCCATCAGGTCGGCCTTGGACTCGAAGTGCTTGTAGAACCCGCCGTGGGTGAAGCCTGCGAACGCCATCAGGTCCGCAATTCCCACCCCGTCGTAACCACGCTCGCGAAACAGCGTGGAGGCCGTCTCGACGATGTGCGCCCGGTTCGCCTGTGCCTGCGCCTTGGTGACCTTCATGTCCAGGACCTCTCCAGATGTGCCTTCGGTGAAGCCATGAATATACATTGATGTCGATCATCATCAAAATCCTTGACATTAAAGATGATGATCGACATCATTAGGCCGACTCACCTTGAAAGGCGTCCGGACATGAGCGATACCCACCTGAGCACACCCAGCCGCTTCGTCGAAGTGGAGGGTGAAAAATTCGCCGAGCGCTTCCTGCAACACGCGATCCAGTTCCTCGAGCGGTGATGCCATGGCGCATCCCCTTGCTCGCCCGACCAACGACGACACAGCAACCCCGCATGACTGACAAGACGCTCTTCGAGCCCTACACCCTCGGCTCACTCCAACTGTCCAACCGCATCGTGATGGCGCCGCTGACGCGCAATCGGGCAGGCGCGGGTCTGGTGCCCAGCGAGCACGCCGCCACCTACTACGGTCAGCGCGCCTCGGCGGGCCTGATCATCACCGAGGCCACCCAGATCTCGGCCGATGCCCAGGGCTACCAGGACACCCCGGGCCTGTACACGCCGCAGCAGATCGACGGCTGGCGCAAGGTGACCGACGCCGTTCATGCCAGGGGCGGGCGGATCTTCGTGCAGTTGTGGCACGTGGGCCGCATCTCCCACGTCGACCTGCGCCCTGGTGGCACCGCACCGGTGGCACCCTCTGCCATCCGCGCCGCGACCAAGACCTTCGTCAACAATGGGTTTCACGACGTCTCCGAACCCCGTGCCCTGACCCTGGATGAGATTCCGGGCATCGTCGAGGATTTCCGCAAGGCCGCGGCCCATGCGATCACTGCGGGGTTCGACGGCGTCGAGGTCCACGGTGCCAACGGCTACCTGCTGGAACAGTTCATCAAGGACGGCGCCAACACCCGGACGGACGCGTACGGCGGGTCCATCGAGAACCGCGCGCGCCTGTTGCTCGACGTGACGGCCGCTGTGGCGAAGGAAATCGGTGCCGAACGCACCGGTGTGCGCCTGTCGCCGGTGTCGACGGCCGGCGCCATTTCGTCCAGCGATCCGCAGTCGCAGTACGACTACATCGCCGACCAACTCAGTGCGATGGGCGTCGTCTACCTGCATGTGGTCGAAGGCGCCACCGGGGGGCCGCGCGATGTCGCACCGTTCGATTTCGATGCCTTGCGCACTCGCTTCAAGAACACCTACCTGGCCAACAACGGGTATGACCTCGAACTGGCCAACGCCCGCCTGATCAAGGGCAAGGCCGACCTGTTCGTCTTCGGCCGCCCCTTCATCAGCAACCCCGATCTGGTCGAAAGGCTGGAGAGCGGCGCACCCCTCGCCGCGCTGGATCCCACCACGCTGTATGGCGGTGGCGCCAAAGGCTACATCGACTATCCGACCTTCGCTGAATCCAGCGTCCGGTAGTCGCTTTTCCATGCTGCATATCGCCGCATGGACGCATCTTTTCGATCAAGAGCAAAGCACATGACCTCCCCTTCCACTGTTCTCATCACGGGCGCCTCGACCGGCATTGGCGCCATCTATGCCGACCGCTTCGCACGCCGCGGCCACGCCCTCGTGCTGGTGGCACGCGACAAGGCGCGGCTGGAAGCACTCGCGACGCGCCTGCGTGAGGAAACCGGCGCTGCCGTCGATATCCTTGCGGCCGATCTGACCCAACCCGGCGACCTGGCCGCCGTCGAGGCGCGATTGCGCGAGGACGCCAGGATCGAAACCCTGATCAACAACGCCGGGGCCGCACTGTCCGGCCCGTTCATCGACCAGCCGACAGACGATGTCGCCCGCCTGGTCAGCCTCAACACCACCGCGCTGGTCCGGCTGGCCAGCGCCATCGCCCCACGCCTGGCGCAGGCCGGCAAAGGCGCGATCGTCAACATCGGCTCGGTGGTCGGCCTGGCGCCCGAGTTCGGCATGTCGGTCTACGGCGCGACCAAGGCCTTCGTGCTGTTCCTGTCTCAGGGGCTGAGCATGGAGCTCGCGCCCAAGGGCGTCTACGTGCAGGCGGTGTTGCCGGCCGGAACCCGCACCGAGATCTGGGAGCGCGCGGGCATCGATACCCGCGCGATGCCTGACCTGATGGGCGTAGAAGAGCTGGTGGATGCCGCGCTGGCCGGATTCGACCGCCGTGAGCTCGTGACCATCCCGCCGCTGCACGATGCCGCGCGCTGGGAAACGCTGAACGCGGCACGTCAGGCCCTGATCGCGGACATCCGGCAGGCGCAGGTGGCACAGCGCTATCGCACCGCCGCCTGAATCGGCAAACAAGCTTCTGAACGGAAGGGACAGCACATGACATTCAAGGCACTGCTCGCCAGCAAGACCGGCGACACCATTTCAAGCAGCCTGGTCGACTTCAAGGACGAGGACCTGATGCCGGGCGATGTCACCGTCGCGGTCGAGTACTCGACGGTGAACTACAAGGACGCGATGGCGCTCAGTGGCCGGTCACCGGTCATTCGCCAGTTTCCGCTGATTCCGGGCATCGACTTTGCCGGCGTCGTCGAGGCTTCGACTTATCCCGGCATCGCAGCCGGCGACCGTGTGCTGGCCAACGGCTGGGGACTGAGCCAGACGCACCACGGCGGCTTTGCGCAGAAGGCGCGGGTGAGCGGCGATTGGCTGGTCAAGGTTCCCGAAGTGTTTTCGACCCGGGATGCCATGGCCATCGGCACCGCCGGGTACACCGCCATGCTGTCGGTGCTCGCGCTGGAGCATGGCGGCCTGACGCCCGAGCACGGCGACATCCTGGTGACGGGCGCCAATGGCGGCGCCGGCTCCGTGGCGATCGCGCTGCTGTCGAGCCTGGGCTATCGCGTGATCGCGTCGACCGGCCGCCTTGACGAAGCCGCCTACCTGCGTGCGCTGGGCGCGGCGGACGTCATCGACCGCCACACCCTGTCCGAAGCGGGCGCGCCGATCGCCAAGGAGCGATGGGCCGGGGCCATCGATTCGGTCGGCAGCCATACCTTGGCGAACGTCCTGGCGCAGACCCGGTATCGCGGCGTGGTCGCGGCCTTCGGCCTCGCACAGGGCGCGGACCTGCCGGCATCTGTCCTTCCCTTCATCCTGCGCAACGTCACCCTCGCCGGTATCGACTCGGTCAATGCGCCGCAGCCTGCGCGGCTGCAGGCGTGGTCGCGTCTGGCCAGCGACCTGGACCTGGACAAGCTGGCACGGACCACCAAGGTGATCGGATTGGCAGAGGTTCCTGACGTTGCCAGCCAGGTACTCGCAGGGAAGGTCCAGGGGCGCACCATCGTGGATGTGAACGCCTGAGCGGCAACGCGGTGGCGCTTGGCTCCCTCGATTCGCAGTGCCACACAAAGCCCCCTGAAGAGGCGATGCCTCCTACCGACAAGCACCCAGGATCGCATGCCGTATTACATCGACGCCCCCAACCTCTCGATCGATGTCGACGGGACTGCATTCGCGTACCGCGACCTGGGGGCGCGCGACGGCGTGCCGCTGGTCCTGCTCAACCACTGGGGCGCGGTCCTCGACAATTTCGACCCGCGGATCGTCGATGGGCTTGCCCGCAGGCATCGCATCATCGCCATCGACTACCGGGGGATCGGCGCTTCAGGCGGAACGGCACCCGTGACCATCGATGCGATGGCACGGGATGTGATCGCGCTGATCCATGCGCTGGGCTTCGAGCAGATCGACCTGCTCGGCTTCTCCCTCGGAGGATTCGTGGCGCAGGACATCGTGCTGAAGGCCCCCGACCTGGTGCGTCGACTTATCCTGACCGGCACGGGGCCGGCAGGCGGCACAGGCATCGAACGGGTCGGAGCGGTTTCCTGGCCGCTGATAGTCAAAGGCCTGCTGACGCTGCGTGATCCGAAGACCTTTCTGTTCTTCACCTCCACGGCCAACGGTCGTCAGGCCGCGAAAGCCTTCCTGGAACGACTGAAGGAGCGCAAGGCGGATCGGGACAAGGGCCCGACGCCCAGTGCCTTCCTGCGACAGTTGAAGGCCATCGAGGCCTGGGGCCGGCAGGCACCCCAGGATCTGGGCAGCATCCGCATCCCTGTGCTGATCGCCAATGGCGACAACGACATCATGGTGCCCACCGTGAACAGTCACGACATGGCGCATCGCATTCCCGGCTCGCAGCTGGTCATCTACAAAGACGCCGGGCATGGCGGGATTTTCCAGTACCACGGCGAGTTCGTGCCCAAGGCACTGGCCTTTCTCAATGACTGAGCAACAGCATCCTTGGCGACCGGCTTCAGGCCGCCTTTCCCGACAGCACCCTGGGGTGCGGGGCTGCCCGAAATCCTTTCCATCAAACACTCCGGAAAAAATTCGCCCATGAAAGCGTTCATCATCGATCGTTACGGAAAGAAAGAAGTTGGCCGCATCGGGGAAATGCCCGAACCCGAGGTGCGGGACGATGACGTCCTGATCCAGATCCACGCGGCGAGCATCAATGCCCTGGACTCGAAGATCAAGAGCGGCGAATTCAAACTGATTCTTCCCTACCGCTTTCCCCTGATCCTGGGCAACGACCTGGCCGGCAGGGTCGTGCGGGTCGGCGCTCGCGTTCGCAGCTTCAAACCGGGCGACGAGGTCTATGCGCGCCCCGACGACGATCGCATCGGCACCTTCGCCGAGTTCATCGCCGTCAAGGAATCATCGCTGGCGCTGAAACCAAGAAATCTCAGCATGGTCGAGGCCGCCTCCCTTCCTCTGGTGGCCCTGACCGCCTGGCAGGTGCTGGTCGAAACCGCCAAGCTGAAAAAAGGACAGAAGGTTCTGATCCATGCCGGCTCCGGCGGCGTCGGCACCATCGCCATCCAGCTTGCCAAGCATCTCGGGGCGTTCGTGGCCACGACCACCAGCACGGCCAACGTCGCGTGGGTGAAGTCCTTGGGTGCGGACGTCGTCATCGACTACAAGCAGCAGGACTTCGCCACGGTGCTTCGTGACTACGACGTGGTGCTGAACAGCCTCGGCAACGGCGAACTGAACAAGTCCCTCCAGATTCTCAAGCCGGGCGGGCACCTCATCTCCATCTCGGGGCCGCCCACCCCGGCGTTCGCCATCGCGCGGGGACTGGCCTGGCCACTCAGGCAAGTGCTGCGCCTGTTGAGTCTCGGCATCAGGAACAAGGCAAAGAAGCACGGGAGCCACTACACCTTCGTCTTCATGCGGGCTGACGGGGCGCAGTTGCGCGAGATCGCGGCCCTCTTCGAGTCAGGCGCCATTCGCCCGGTCATAGACAAGGTGTTCCCGTTTCAGGACACCCACAAAGCGTTGGCCTATGTCGACAGTGGGCGCGCCAAGGGCAAGGTCGTGGTGCAAATGGCGTAGCTGCCGCGCATGTCTGCGCCGGCGTCTTCGATCAGGCCCTTGCCCGGCCTGTTCAAGCCATTGCACGCTTGAGAATGGAAAGGCCGTCGACTTCGCTGCCGCCTGAAGTGACCTCGTACAGCCTGCTCAGGCAGTTGAGCAGCGTGGCCTTGCCCGTGCCGTTGGGCCCGATGGGCCCAACGATCTTCTGCTTGGTCACATCGAAGCTCATTTGAGCGAACGCGACGATGCCGCCAAACCTGACGACCACGTCGCGCACACGCGCGGCGCACGGCTTCGCAGGCGGAAGCCCACACTGATTCAGGCCTCGTTCTTCGACAGGAGCACGATCATGATCCCTTGCACGCCGGCTGTTTCTGCGCTGCGCCAGCAATTGCTCGACAACATGCGCGTGCGCAAGCTCGGCCCCAAGACGCAATCGGCCTACGTCCGCGCCGTGCGCTGCCTCGCTAGCTTCCTTCAGCGCTCCCGCGACACGGCCACCGCTGAGGATTTGCGACGCTTCCAGTTGCACTTGGTCGACCGGGGCGTCTCGCCGATCACGTTCAACGCCACCATCACCGGCCTGAAGTTCTTCTTCCATGTCACGCTCAATCACGGCGAACCTGTCGAGAGGATGAGGGCACCGCGATGAGCCCCCTTCGATGACTGGCCACACATCGGCGAAGGGGTCGGACGCACTTCGAATTTCGCAGGTCGAATGGGCGCGCGCGAGCGTACCAGCGCTACTCGCGCAGCGTGAACACCACCGACAGGTACGACACCGGCCCACTCTGAATGGCCTCAATCCCGTGCAGCGCACTCGCGTCGAACAGCAGTGAGTCCCCTGCACTCACCGCTACCGACTTGGCTCCATAGCGGTACATGACTTCGCCGGACAGGAAATACAGGAACTTGAGGCCCGGATGCTGGAAGGTCACGTAGGGATCCGCTTCAGGCAACAGCTTGACCAGATAGGGCTCCACGAACAGGTTGCCCGACAACAGGTGCCCCAGCAATTCGTAGCGGTAGTCCGCCACGGCTCCGACGCGATCGACAACGACGCCCTGGCCCGCGCGAACATGGCAGAAATCCGTGCGGCGAGCTTGATCGCCGAAGAAGCGCGACACCGGTACGTGCAGGCCCTGCGCGAGGCGCTCCAGCGTCTCCACCGAAGGCGACACCAGACCGCGCTCAATACGCGAGAGCATCGAGGAAGAAATCCCCGAAGCCCGCGCTAGCGAACCAGCAGACACATCAGCCGCCATGCGAAGCGCTCTCACCTGCGCGCCGATGCGCGCCGCGGATAGGCTGCGCACGATAGGCGCGGGTTGCCGCGGCCGGGCACGCGTCACCGACGCCGGGAGCCGCAGGGGCCGGGCCGTTGGTAATGGCGAAGCTGGGACTTTGCGCGTCATGCGCCAACGAAGATGCCTCTGCGCACAAGAACCGGTCTGGAGACAACGCAGTACATGGCAGGAGGAATTCGATACATGGAAGATCGTCCGCCGTGTGATCGTACACACGGCGAGAGCACTTTGTCTATGCCAAGAGCACTACGGAAAACGGCCACGCACTCGACGCGAATTCGCAGTTGATCACAAGCTCGCTCGACATCGTCGGCAGCGCCGCCACAGTCATCAGGGGAAGGATGCAGTCAAGCCAGGTTCTCAGGCGTGACGATCTCGACACGCGGATTGTGAAAAGCCGCAAGCGCTCCGCGTACGCCGTCGTCCAATGCACGCAGTGTGCGGGCGGCCGCCGACACCAGTGGGTAAATGTCCTGGTGCAGCACGAAGTCCGCGCTGTTCGCCGCCAGCATCGAGCGGTGAACCTCGACGAGTTCATGGACCGCGAAGAGAGCCCTGCCTGCATAGCCTTTCTCCGACAGCGCTCGCGCGATGCCGAAGCTTCCGGCCCCCACGCTGTAGGCCGAGGCAATCGCATCGGCCGAGTCCGCGGGTGGCAGCGCATCAAGCGCGTACCGGTAGGCCTCGTCCTCGGATTCTGGGAGCTCCAGGAATCGCTGTACCTGCACGTTCGGGAACCGCTCTTCCATCAGTTGCGCGTAGCCGATGCGCCGGTCGATTTCCGCGGCGTACCGTGTAGTGGGTGAGAACAATGCGGTGCGGGCTGCACCGGAATGATTGAGCCGAAGCCCAAGGAGGAATGCGGCCGTCCGGCCTGCCGCGCGGTTGTCCGTACCCAGGAAGGCCGACCGCCTGGAACCCGCCACATCGGAAAACAGCGTGACGACCTGCACGCCTGCTTGGACAAGTTCGTTGATCGCCAGTTTCACGGCCGGAACGTCGGGCGCGAGGATGGCCAGGCCGTCGTAGTCGCTCAGCTTGGCCAGTTCTTCGGCGAATGCGTTGGCGTCTTGCGGTGGAAGCCGCAAGGTCACTTCCGTGATGTGCTGGTGCCTGAAATCGCCCGCGCTTTGCGCGATCACGCGGTCGACCGCATCGAAAAAGGCCTGGCGCGTGTTCGGCAGCACGAAGCCGAACCGATAACGCGCCGCGGCTTTCGGCCGGCCCGGCGTGGGCGCGACGCCACCCAAGCTCTCCAGCACGTCCTTCACGCGACGCGTCGTTGCCGGGTTCACGCCGCCGCGGTCGTTCAGCACCCGGTCCACCGTGGCGGTGCTCACACCTGCCGCCCGGGCGATCTCCGAAATCTTGATGGGGTTCATGCTGATTGAGTTTCCTGGTCCCTCGAGTCGCTCGGCCTGCATTCTGCCCTAGCTCTCGCAGAGGCCCTGAGAGCGCTCTTGCAGCATCACGGCAGAAAACGCATGAGGGTTTTACATGAGTGCATTGATTGATGTGATTTAAGAAACTACATCAAACACATCAGATCGACGGAGACATCCATGTCCTTTGCACGTGAAACGGCTCGCCTTTGCCGGCTGCTTGCCATGGCCGCAGCAGCGATCGGCCTTCCGGCCACCGCGCTGGAGCACAAGCCTCAACTGGCACTGACCACGGCCGAAGCCATTGCCAACGCCTGCCTGGCCGAACAAGCCAGGGCGAAGCACGCACCGGTCACGGTGGTGGTGGTTGACGACGGCGGCATCCCACTCGTGGTCAAGCGTCAGGACGCGGCCTGCAAGGCCTGCGTGCAGATCGCCGAACTCAAGGCGCGCTCCGCATCCCTCTTCAATCTCAGCACCCGCGCCCTGGAGACGCTCTCATACGGCGAGAAGAAGGACGGCGCCGGCGCGGCACTTCCGGGCGCTCCGCACGTTCCCGGAATCATCGTGTTCCCGGGTGGTGTTCCGGTCACCGTCAACGGCATGCCGATCGGTGGAGTCGGCGTCAGCGGGGCCAGCAGCGACGAGGACGAGCGCTGCGCACTGGCTGGAATCAGCGGCGCCCGAGGCCTTCTGAAGTAGTCCGCTCATCCACCCATCACCGACAAGGCATTTCCATGATTTCCAACAACTTCTACTCCCCGGCCCTGCAAGGGAAGTACGCACTGCATGAGCTCGGCGATCTGTTGCTCGAAGAAGGAGAAACACTGCGCGCTTGCAAGCTCGCATACCGCACGCATGGCGCGCTCAATGCGGCGAAGGACAACGCCGTGCTCGTCACCACGTGGTTCTCGGGCACGGGCAAGGTCATGGAAGACGTATACGTCGGCGCCGGGCGCGCGCTCGACCCATCGAAGTACTTCATCGTGATCGTGGACCAGATCGGCAGCGGACTGTCGAGTTCGCCGCACAACACGCCATCACCGCAGAACATGGCGAACTTCCCGCAAGTGCGCATCGGGGACGACGTGGTGGCGCAGTACCGGTTGCTGACCGAGGTGTTCGGCATCCGGCAACTCGCACTGGCCTTCGGCGGCTCCATGGGCGGGCAGCAGGTCTACGAGTGGGCGGTGCGCTACCCCGAGATGGTCCGGCGCGCCGCCGTGCTGGCCGCGACGGCCCGCAACAGCTTCCACGATTTCCTTTTCGCCGAGACGCTGATCGAGGCGGTCACGTCCGACCCTGCCTGGAGAAACGGCTGGTACGAGCGCAGCGAGGATGTCAAGGCGGGCCTCGATCGCCTTGCGAAGATCTTCGCCGTGCTCGGCTGGAGCACCGAGTTCTACGAAAAGAAACGCTGGCACACGCTGCTGGGCATGTCGTCGGAGAGAGATTTCATCAACGGCGTAATGCGCGCCTACTTCGCGCCCATGGACGCCAACGACCTGCTGTGCAAGGCATGGAAGTGGCAGCGCGGTGACGTGTCACGCCACACCGGCGGCGACCTGGCGGCGGCGCTGGGCCGCATCCGGGCCAAGGTCTACACGATGCCGATCAGCCATGACATGTTCTTCCCGCCTCGGGACTGCGAAGCAGATTCGCGGCTGATTCCGAATGCAGAACTGCGCGTCATCGATGCCGTTGAGGGACACATGGCGCTCAACGGATTCGACCCCGCCTACACCGCGCAGGTCGATGCCCACCTGCACGAGCTGCTGGCATTCGACGCCTGAAGCACGCGCTTTCCATGTCAACCCATCCCAACCGAAGAGAGCGCCCTTGACCACGCACGACGCCAAGCTCGTCATCGACCGAGCGACCAAGTACTACGAGACCGGCACGGGGCGCGTTCACGCGCTCGACAATGTCTCCCTCACCGTCAAGGATCGCGAGTTCGTCTCGCTCGTTGGCCCCTCGGGTTGCGGCAAGTCCACCCTGCTGTGGTCGATGGCAGGGCTGCATGACCTGAGCAGCGGCGAGATCCGGCTGGATGGCACGCCAATCCATGGGCCCCACCCCGACATCGGCATGGTGTTCCAGGACGCGAACCTCCTGCCCTGGCGCAACATTCAGCGCAACCTCGCCTTCCCGTTCGAGATCAGCGGCAAACGCGCCGACGAGCAGCGCCTGCTCGGGCTGATGGAGCGCGTTGGCCTGGGCGGTTTCGGCAACAAGATGCCGCGCGAACTTTCTGGGGGCATGCAACAACGCGCGTCCATCGTGCGCGCGCTGTCCTTCGATCCATCGGTGTTGCTCATGGACGAGCCCTTCGGCGCGCTCGACGCGTTCACTCGGGACGAGATGAACCTGCTGGTCGAGGAGATCTGGATGGAGACGCGCAAGACCATCGTCTTCATCACGCACAGCATCCCCGAGGCCGTGTTCCTTTCGGACAAGGTGCATGTGCTGAGCGCCCGCCCCGGACGCCTGGCGAAGACCTTCACGATCCCTTTCGAAAGACCGCGCCCGCTGGAGATCATGGAAACGCGCGAGTTCTTCGAAGTGGTGAACACCATCAAGGCCGAGATCCAGCATCAACCCAGGGCAGGCCAGGCGGCGCTTGCGGGAGCACACGCATGACCGACAAGGTATTGGGCGACAGAATTCCCGAGTTCGGCAAGCAAAGCGCCGCGGGCAAGGGCGAGTCGTCGATCACGAATCTCTCGGGGCTGTCCGGCGGCATCGGCATCCAGTCGGCGCGGGAACTGGCAGCCATCGTCGCGGTGGCCCTGCTCATCGTCGGCGGCTCCGAGTTGCTGCTGCGGTTGTTCGACGTGCCGGCGTACATCATGCCGACGCCCTCCTCGATCGCCGGCGTCTTCTTCTCCAGTGAAGTCCCGGTGATCGCCACGCATTTCGGCCATACGTTGCTCGAGCTGTTCGTCGGCTACGCAATCGGTGCAAGCATCGGCATGCTGCTGGCCGCGATCATCACGCAGTTCCCGTTTGCGGAGAAGATCGTTGCGCCATACATCCTCCTGCTGGTGACAACGCCGATGCTGGCGCTGGTGCCTTTGCTGATCCTGAACTTCGGCTTCGGCTATGCGCCGCGCATCATCGCGGTAGCCCTCGCGGCAGGTCCGATGGTGATGATCAACTCGGCCACTGGATTCCGGCGCGTGGACCTCGGGAAGATCGCGCTGGCCCGCTCGTATGGCGCTTCCACCCTCCAGATCTTCACCAAGATCCGCCTGCCCATGGCGATGCCCATGGTCATCGTCGGTCTCATGATCGGCGCCATCTTCGGACTCATCACGGCCGTGGGCGCCGAGATGGCAGGCGGCGGGTTCGGTCTCGGCAGCCGGCTGACGACCTACTCGTCGGTGATCCGCATGCCCGAGTTCTTCGCATGCATCCTGATCCTGGCTCTGCTGGGCATCCTGATCTACCTGTTCTTTCTCTGGCTGGGCAAGCGCTTGGCGGGTTGGGAGAGCTGAAGTTTCCGGCAGTGGACCGCTGCACCGCGGTGCGGTCCCACGAGCTCATGCCTTCGAGCGGTTTTCATCCAAAGCAAGAGGAGCACCAATGAATGATGCCTTTCACGGGGCAGGGTTGTCCCGTCGCCACTTCCTGCAGGTCAGTGCCTCCGGCGTCGTGACCTCCACCGTCCTGGGCGGTTCGCTCATGGCCGCAGCAACCGCACAGGCCGCACCTTACAAGGGGCCGCACACCTGGATCTCGCCACGAGGCACCATCGAAGTGATGGACGATTACCCCTACTGGGTCGCCCGGAAGATGGGCTACTTCGGCGACCTGGGGGTCGAGACGCGGATGGAACCCGGCCCCTCCGACGGGACCGCCGTGGTGAAGTTCCTCGCAGTGAACCAGGCCGACGTCGGTTTCCCCTCCCCCGGCGTATTGTCGTTCGCGATCAACAACAAGATGGATCTTGTCTCGGTGTACGGCAGCGGCAACCTGGACCTGTTCAACATCGCCTTCCGCAAGGGCCAGGGCGTCAAGGACCTGAAGCAACTCGCGGGCAAGACAGTGCTGCTCGGCTCGGCCGCCTGGCAATCGATTGCCGACCCGATGTTCGCGGCGGCCGGCGTCGACCCGAAGCTCATCAAGTATGTCGAGGCCGGCTGGCCTACCTGGACCAAGGCGCTGCAAAGCGGCCAGGGCGATGCGGCCCTGACCTGGGAAGGACTGCGCGCCGATCTCGATGCCAAGGGCTTGCGTTTCGACTACTGGCTGGGCATGCGCGGATCGCCACTGCCGTCCAATTCGCTCGTGGTGCGCCGCGCCGACATCCTCGACCCCACCCGCAAGGCGTTCTTGCAGAAGTACCTGCGCGGGTGGGCCATGGGTTCCGAGTTCGCCGACCGCAACCCGCGCGCAGCGGCACAGATCGTGTTCGAGGCCCTGCCTCAGACACGGCAGAACTACGGCCCGCGCTACGGCACAGAAAGCCTGCTGCAGATCCACCGCACCTTTAAGGGCGACATGGTGAAGCGCAAGGGCTGGGGCGAGCACGATCTGGCAGCGTGGGATCAGTTCTTCCGCATCCTGAAGACCATCGGCCAGTCGTCGATCGATATCGACGCACGCAAGTACGTGCTGAACGATTTCATCGCCGACGCCAACGCCTTCCCCAAGGCCAAGGTGCATGCCGACGCCGACGCGTTCGCGCTCTCGGCGGACATGAAGGCGGTCGACATGGCTGCGATGGAAAAGACCTTCTACACCAGCGTCATCAACTGACTGGCACACGGTGGCGGGCGCCGCGGCATCACAACGCGCCCACCCCGAATGTGGACCGGATTACCCATGCATCCTCTCTTGAATCACTTGTCAGCGTCGCCCGCAAAGAATAGGCCCCTCATGAACAGCTCGCTCATCGTCGACAGCCTGGAAGCTGTGCACGCCTCGATCCTGGAGAACGAAGCGGACATCGAATCACTGGACCGCGCCATCGGAGATGGCGACCACTACCTGAACATCCTCCGGGGCTGCACCACGCTGATGACGATGCGTGAACAGCTCGCACCAATGCCTCCGTCGGCATCGCTGCAAGCCATGGGCATGAAACTGCTGTCGACCATCGGCGGGGCCTCGGGCCCGCTGATCTCCAGCTTCTTCATGGCGATGGGCACCTCGCTCGGCGGCAAGCCGCAACCGACGCGCCAAGACATTGCGCAGGCTTTCGCCGCCGGCGTCGAAGCCATCAAGCGCCGCGGCAAGGCCGATGTGGGTGAGAAGACGATGCTGGATGTGCTCATTCCCGTGTCGCGCCTGTTCGCCAAGCTTGTTGACGAGGAGGTCCCGCTCGCCGAAATATGCCGGCAACTCAACGCCGAGGCGACCCGCAACATGATCGCGACCCGTGACATGATTGCGACGAAGGGGCGCGCGTACTCGCTGGGCGAGCGCGCGTTGGGCCATATCGATCCGGGTTGCAAGACGTGCGAGGTCATCATCGCCGCCGTCACCGCCACGACGCTGTCGCAATGAGCAAGGAGACCACCATGAAAAAGTTCTTCAATGACACCGACGGCATGCTGCAGGAAGCCCTGGCCGGCATGGCCAGCGCGCACGCCGACGTCCTTCGGGTGCACATGGACCCCACCTACGTCTGCAGGGCAACACCACCTCAGCGGCCCAAGGTCGCATTGCTGTCCGGCGGTGGCTCGGGCCACGAACCGCTGCACGTGGGCTTCGTGGGTCAGGGCATGCTCGACGCGGCCTGCCCGGGACAGATCTTCACCTCGCCCACGCCCGACCAGATGATCGCCGCCGCAAACGCCATCGACACCGGCAAGGGCGTGCTGCTGATCGTCAAGAACTACGCGGGCGACCTGATGAACTTCGAGATGGCCACCGAAATGCTCGAGGTCGAGAACGAGACCGTGCTCGTCAATGACGACGTGGCCGTTGACAACTCGACCCATACCACTGGCCGCAGAGGTGTGGCTGGCACGCTGGTCGTAGAGAAGATGGTCGGCGCTGCCGCGGAAGCTGGCGCCGATCTGCGGCAGTGCAAGGAGCTCGGAGATCGGGTGAACAAGGCGACCGCCTCCATGGGCGTCGCATTCACCAGCTGCACGGTGCCCGCCGCCGGCCGCGCGACCTTCGACATCGGTGCCGATGAGATGGAAGTCGGCGTCGGCATCCACGGAGAGCCCGGACGGCGCCGCGAGAAATTGCAGCGGGCGGACCTTATCGTGGACGAGCTTCTCACGGCGATCGTTCGCGACCTCGAACCGTCCGCAGGTGCGGAAGTGCTGCTGCACGTGAATGGTTTCGGTGCCACGCCGCTGATGGAGCTCTACCTGTTGCAGCATCGCGCGCAGGCGCGACTGCAATCCATGGGTTTCAAGCCTGTGCGCTTTCTGGTGGGCAACTACACGACTTCTCTCGAAATGGCGGGCGCCTCACTGACGGTGACGGTGCTCGACGCGGACCTGAAGCAGCTATGGGATGCACCAGTCCACACGGCAGCCCTGCGCTGGTGAAGGGGCTCCAGAGAAAAACCAAGCGCGGAAATTTCCCGCTTTGATTCGCCGGCACATCCCCTTGCCGGTGCTGATCTTTTGCAACGTGAAGATCGGCAGTTCCTGGTGATTGCTTGAACCGCTATTGCGAGAGTCCACCAGCGATTAGCGTCGTCGGACTCCGCGCCCACGGATGTCTGCATTGGGGCTGACACCAGACGACCAAGGTCGAGGGATTGAGCAGACAATCTGAGCGCCTTCAAGCAGGCAGGGATCAGCGTGACGATGAGCCCGGCGGCCCCGAGCACCCCCACTTGGTCGATGCCCTCGGTTTGATAAAACGAAACAGGCAAGCGAAAGCCGGCGATTTACTTGAGCAAGTGCACGGCCATTGAACACCCGCTATTCGGTCAACCAATCTTCGACGGAAGCATGTCGGACACCTCCTGCTTTTGTCGAATGCGAGAGCACCGGCCGAGCCGATGTGCCAACGCGCCCGGCGTGTCAGTTGTGGCGAGCGCGTTCTGGCAGCATCAGCGCGAACAACTCGCTGCGAAAGTGGATGCCGAGCCGGCCGAAAGCGCGGTTGCGGTAGGTCTTGACCGTGGGCACCGCCAGGCCCATGTCCGCTGCGATGCCGTCCTGCGTCATGCCGCGCAGCAGCCGCAAACACACCTCGAGCTCCTGCGCCGTCAACGCGGGGCACAGGCCCAGCAAACGGCTGCGCAGTTCATCGGCAGCAGGCGTGCGCGCGAGGGCGATGTGCTTGCGGGTCAGCGCCATCAGCAGGCGCCCCATTGCGCCGAAATCGGCAAGCTGTGCATCACTGAGTGCACGCTGGTGCACATGACGGTAGAAATTGACGGCAAACAGCGCGTCGTCGCGGGCCGGTTCTTCCTCGACCACCGACACGCGTTCCATCACGCCGTGCGCGTCGTACACCTTGGCGCGATGTTCGGACGGCACCTCCCGCGCCGTGATGTGACACACGCGCAGTTGCGGCGCGCTCGCTTCGCGCAAGGTGCGGTCGCCACGGATCGGCCCCGACAGGTACGCACGCCAGCAGTCGCGCGTGGTGTCGGGCATGCCCCGGCTGCCGCTCAGGAAGATGGCCGGTTCCACGCCGGTGCGATAGACCGAGAACGAGCCCACCGGCAGGGCCGCCGCCACGGCCTCAAGCAGGCGAGCGCCGAAAGTCGGCTCACCGAGCACTGGCACGACCATCGGTAGCCACTGCGTCAGCGACGCTTCGACGCCGTGAGCAGGCGGTTCGGGAATCCAGGTGCGCATGGAGCAATACGGGGAATCCCGTCATCTTCCGGGATGACAGTGCCGCGCTGCCACCGGACTTACGCTAAGGCATGACTTTCTTCCTTCCAGATACAGATACCGACGCGCTCGCCGCACCGCGCCTGGCATGGTTCGCCGACGTCAGCGTCGACGTGGGCGAGCCGCTTGTGCTGGGCGACGGCCCCGAGGGACTGCGCCGTGTGGTGCCCATCACGGGAGGCCATGCGAAGGGAGAGGGCTGGAACGCGCGGGTGCTGCCCGGCGGCGCCGACTTCCAGCGCCTGGCCAGCGAGACGCTCTCCGAGCTCGATGCCCGATACGGTCTGGAGACGGAGGCCGGCGAACGCATCTACGTGCGCAACCGCGCGCTGCGCACCGCGCCGGCCGACGTGATGGCGCGGCTGCTGCGCGGCGATCCCGTCGATCCTGCACAGGTCTATTTCCGGTGCGCGCCCTCCTTCGAGACGCGCAGTCCCTCGCTGCGCTGGATCACAGAACGCCTGTTCGTCGGCGTCGGCGTGCGCCATCCCACGCAGGTTGTGATGCGCTTCTTCGCACTGCAGTGACCTGACGGCGCCCGCGCTGCGCCCCCGTTTCAACACCGACAGGAGACCTCCATGACGACCGTCTTTGCCACGGGCGCGCGCCGCCGCGCCCTCATCGCCGCCACCACGTTGATCGGACTCGGAGCCATGCTCTGGGCCTCGCAGGCGTTCGCGCAGGGGGGTTCCGCCTACCCCAGCCGGCCGGTGCGCCTCGTGGTCGGCTTTCCGCCCGGCAGCGGGCCCGACATCGTCGCGCGCCTGGTGGCTCAGAAGCTGTCTGAGGGCTGGGGCAACCTCGGCGTCGTGGTCGACAACAAGCCGGGCGCGGCGGGGCTCATCGCCGCATCGGAGGTGGCCCGCGCACAGCCCGACGGCTACACGCTCCTGCTCGCCGAGACCGGTCTGCTGGCCATCGCGCCCAGCACCTACAGCAAGCTCTCGTACGACCCGAAGAAGGACTTCGCGCCCGTGAGCCAGGTCGTCACCTCCGATTTCATGCTGGTGGTAAATCCCGCCAAGGTGCCCGCCCGCGACGTGAAGCAGTTCGCGACATGGAGCCGCGCACAGAAAGGCCTGTTCATGGGCACGTTCGGCGCCGGCACCCTGGGCCACTTCGGTGCCTTCCTGTTCGGCGACGCCATCGGCCTCAAGCCGGAGCCGGTGCACTACAAGACCACCGGCGATGCGCTGGGCGGCCTGTTCGGCGGCGACGTGGCGGGCAGCTTCGCGAGCGTGGGGCTGTCGGCGGCCAACGTGAAGGCGGGCAAGCTGCTGGCGCTGGCCTCCAGCGGCGACACACGCAGCCCCAGCCTCCCCAACGTGCCGACCTTCCGCGAGCAGGGCTACCCTCAGTTGTCGTTCAGCGCATGGTTCGGCATCGTCGCGCCGGCGCGGACACCGCCCGAGGTCATCGCACGGCTGGAGGCCGATATCCGCAAGGCGGTGCAGTCGGCGCAAGGCAAGGCGAGGCTGGAGGAGGCAGGCTTCAATGTCACAGGCACCACGTCCCGAGAGTTCGCGCACGTCATCGACGTCGACACGGTGAAGTGGGGCAAGGTGGTCGCGGCCACCGGCTTCAAGGCGGATTGAGGAAGCGTACCTCCGTGCGGGAGCCTGGGGCCACCTGTGACAAAGGCATTGGGGAAATTGCGAACGACCGCAGCTATTTCGATGCCCCGTGACGGTCGTGAGTCAGGCTTCCCAACGCGGGAAGAAGACCCCGCTATCGCGAGGAAGCCATGCGCCGCGTCAGCGAAGGCGGCGAATTGACGGACGTCGCCCTCGACCTCGGCTTCTCGGCACCGGGCAATTTCTCGCGCTTCTTCAAGGAACACACCGGCATCTCGCCGTCGGTCTTCAAGCGGGCCACGCACGCTCCGTCTCCTGTCACCGTCACAGGCATTGCGCGGGAGGGACTGTCTTTCTAGGCGTACTTTTCAGGCTTCGGGATCTGGAGCAGCGAACAGTGAGCCGGTGAGTCGGTCCTTTCTGAATCGCAAATCAGACGATGCCAACGAATGACCGGGCGTTCATGTCGCTACGGTCTTATGGCTGTTTCAGGCGCAACAACAGTCATCCGAGCACCCGAGCCGTCGGTTGAAGCTGCGTCAGCCACGCACCCCGACCGCTGACGTGACCACCACCGGGTTGCAGAAAATCTCGAGGTCCGACGGGCATCTGGAAATACGGCTCCTCGCAAAGGATTCGCGTGACGGTGATAAACGAGGACCGCTGCGCCAGCCGCGAGAGTGCACTTTTCGTGCGGCGGATCATCAGGCTCAGTTGTCACCGGAGTCGCGCTTTCTGCTCGGGGTCCCGCTCACACGATTTCAGGCAGGTGCTTTGTCATGGTCGCATGCGCGCCGGGACGGGGCGTATGCCACCCCACAAAGGGGCACTTCGCTCATGTGCGAAGGCACCGCGACTCCTAGAGTGACCCCCAAGCCGCACGCCTCTGTCCACACCAGGGCGGCTGAGGCCGCACTGTCCGAACCACTGCCATCGCACAGGGAGGCAATCATGCATGTCCGCCGCCTTCACCAGCGCCAGCGTGGCGCAATGATCGTCACCACCGCGCTATTCCGTTGTTCCTTCTGGGCTTCATGGGCATCGCGCTGGATTTCGAACATCTGTTCGTCGCCAAGACCGAGCTGCAGGCGGCGGTCGATGGCTGCGCTCCGTCCGCAGCGCGAGAGCTCGACGGGCAGAGCACGGCCCTCACGCGGGCCGCGAGCGCGGGCCAGAGCACCGGCAATGCGAACCGTGTGAACATGCAATCGCGCACATGGGGCGGGCAAGGCAAGATCATCGTGGCCGATATCACGTTCCGCGACTCGGCCTATGCCCTCACGACCGCACCTGCCGCAGCTCGTGCCGTGCCGCCTGCCTTGGGTTTCATTGCGACCGGAACGGGGCATGTGGTCTGCGCACCGGCGCGAGTAGCAACCGCGCTCGCCGCAACGCTGTGCGTCGCGGGATTTCTGGTGGTGCCGCCCGAGAAGGCGCCCATGGCCTTCATTGGTTGGGGGTTGGGGGTTGGGGGTTGAGGCGTCGACGGCTGAGGCCGCGCAAAGAGACACCCCACTGAATGGACTCCCCGCGAGTTGCCCGCATCTTCAAAAACCTCACCAAGCGCAATGAAGCCCTCCGTGCCATTCATCGTCGTGGAAGATCGCCAGAACAAGACGCTCGCGCTGTGCCGCGAATCAGGAGTGCTCGCCGGGGAGCAACTTTTAGTGCTTTCGCGGACCGACGCCGGCCCCGCCTACGAACGCTTCTGCACGTCGTATGTGCACCTGTCGAGCAACTCCGCCGAGTTCGAGAAGATCTGCTTTCGGCGTTACTTTCTCCTTGCTGAGTTTCTGGACCAGAATCCCAACGTGCATGAGTTTGTGCTGATCGACAGCGACGTGTTGCTCTTCCGAGGCGCCGGTGCGCACATTGCACGACTGGTGGGCTCGGCTGATTTTTCGGGCTCAATTGAGCAGCCCACCATCGCATGGAACCCCTGCCAGATCTCGCCCCATGTGAGCTTCTGGACCGCGAACGGCTTGCGCAGCTTCGTCGCCTATGTGCTCGACAATTACGCTGCACCTGCGGGCAGGGACAAGCTGCGCAAAATTGCCGCGCGCTTCGCGGCGCGCGGCGTCCGTGGCGGCGTGTCCGACATGACACTGCTTTACTTGTGGGCGCACACCACGGGCAACGGCGCGCCAATCAACCGCGTGCTCGACGGCACGGTCATTGACCACAACATCAATCGCATGCAGAACCTGCTGCCACGGGAATTCAAACTTCGGGGCGGCGCCAAGCGAATCGTCTACAACGACGGCAACGCGTGGCTGACCACGGAAGCCGGCAAGATGACGCGCGTGGTCGCACTGCACTTCCAGGGCAGAGCCAAGATGGTCATGCCCTATGCGCTGCGCGGTCACATGCGCACCGTGGCGGTCGTGACCTACGCCTTGCAGATAGTCCGCCACGGCAAGAACTACGTCTTCCGGGCTGTGACGGTTTGGCGCCGGATGGCGGACTTATGCGGTATCGCACCGGCATCGAGTGAAAAGTAGCGCCGCAAGAGATTGGCCTTGATCGAACGCTGGCGCTGGAGTTCGAGGCACAAGGCGTTACTGTCTTCGGGCTAAGTACTCCCGGATTCTTGATGGCTGGGTCAGAGAGCCTGGACTAGATCCAACCGACCACGGAACGCACTCGATGCGACGGACCAAGGCGATGCTGATCCACTGGCGGACGAGGGACCTCCGCGCGGTGCAGTTGCTGCTCGGCCATTCCAAGCTCGAGTCGACCGTCGGATACCTTTCGGTCCGCGCTGCTGCGGCAGTGATGTGGATCGATGCTTTGCCGAATAGCTCGATTGCAGCGATTGCAGCGATTGCAGCGATTGCAGCGATTGCCATCGTCGGGCTCGGAGCCATGGATGTCTGCATCGAGGCCGACATCCGACACCGGGTTCGTGGGCTCTGTTGCGGGGCCCAGAGCGAGCTCTCTCTGTTCCAAAATCAGGACGATCTTTCAGACCAATGCCGCTGCGACACTTGTTCTGCCACCGCAGAGCGGGCACCGCATCCAAAGCGAACGATCACCTGGCGGGACTGCCGAAGGTAGACTCGGAGCCAGATTGGACAGATGAACAGACTGTGCTGGATATCCTTCCCCCGCCTCCGTTCGCCGCATGGCCATGAAAGCACCCCCACGGGCACTCAAGCCCAAGCCCGCGCGAACCCCAGCCGCCCCTGCGCGTCAGCCGGGCATCACGCGCACGAACACGCGCCGCGATGGCGAGGGAACCCGTGAGCGGATACTGGATGCGGCCGAGGAACTGTTCGCGGCTCATGGTTTTCACGGCACATCCATGCGCGACGTGGCCGAGGTGATCGGGTCCGGCATTGCGCTCGTCACCTACCATTTCGGCACGAAGGATGTGCTCTTCAGCACCGTGATCAAGCGCCGCGCCGCCTACATGGCGCACGAGCGGATTCGTGCACTGGATGCGGCGCGGGTCCGGGTGCAAGGCAAAGCCCTGCCGGTGGAAGACCTCGTGTCGGGCTACGTATGGCCCTTCGTCGAGCGAAGCGTGGCCGGCGGCAAGGGGTGGAAGAACTACTCGCTGTTCGTCGCCCGCCATGCGAACTCGCCCGAATTCTCGAAAGTCCTCAGTGAGCACTACGACCCTGTCGCCAGGCAGTATCTGAACGAGTTCGAGCGGACCTTCCCCGGCATGCCGCAGAAGGACCTCTACTACGCCTTCAGCTTCATGGTCGGGGCCATGGTCGCCACCGTGGCCGAGCCGGGCCGGGTGGAGCATCTGTCGTTCGGCCAGATCAAGGCCAGCGACGTCGAAGAGGTCTTCAAGCGGATGCTCCCCTTCCTCTCCGCCGGATTCAAGTCGCTCGTTCCGCAGCCTTCATAGCCTCCCGGAGCCAATGCGAGAACTCGCAGGCGAGGTGCCATTGATGTTCTCGAATCATGTGCTGGGGCACTGCCGAGGGAAACTCGACCATCAACCGCACCAGCGCGCCGCCCCCGTCGTCACGCATCTGGTGCCGCACGCCCCCCACGACCGTCCCATCCGCCAGACGCGCCGTCCCAACGGATTGATAGGGATAGGCCGGATCGCGCGGGGTCCTCACGCCGGACTCGTCGTCGAACCGCATGAAGAACCGCGCCGGGAAAGGCGAGCCTCCCGTGGTCTCGACGACTTCCAGCGTGTCGCCGCGAGGCTCCAGCACGTAGTGGTCGGGACAGGCCTGCAGGTTGCTCTGCCGATTGGCAAGCGTGTCGTTTCGCATCAGGTCGTCGATGGTGTCGAATATCTGCTTCGCGCTGCACCGCGGCACCCTCACCTCCGTCACGCATTGCTTGCGGCGCCCGCCCGAAAAGAAGCCCGTGAGCTTCGAGACAAACCCCGTGATGCCGATGCCGCCGCTCAGCCCGTCGCGCAGGCCCTGGCGACCGCATTCCTCCTTGAGCCGCAACAACTCGGCGCGCAACGAAGCGAGGTCGTTTGAAACCGGCTGGGCGCCAGCCTCGCGCTTGAGCATCCGCCTCAGCTTCGGCAAGACGGCCCGCGCACGGCGGGCCTCCCAGTCTTCGACCTGTGCAGACGTCACCCGGGTGCCGTCGATTCTGATGTCCAGAGCATCGTCCATCGTTCACCTCGTCGAAGAAGGGTTCAGCGTAGCGGAACGATGGGCAACAGCAAGTGCGGCTGCATCCCCTCGCCCGCGTGCAACGTGGTCTGACCGCCGAAGATGGCCGGGGGGCGGTCCTCGGGATCATCGTGCAGGAAGGGGCCGCATCCCTTCATGGGGTTCTTCACGTTCGACAGCTGACTCACCGGCCCTTCCTGTTCGTAGTCCTTGCCCTGTACGGTCAGGCCGATGCGCCACCCCGCGGGCACCACGATGCTGGTCGGCCAGATCTCCACATCCAGTTCCACAGGCTGGCCGGGCACCAGCGGCAGGTCGCGCTGGTGAGCATGGAAAGGACGGTACGGCAGGCTGCGCGCCGGGTCCAGTTCGCGCCGCGATGCGCGCAGCCAGCCCTTGCCCACCGAGGTCATCGGGTCCAGCGCGCCCTGGAACAGCTTCTCCTTGCCCTGGGGGTCGAACAGGTGCAGGACGAGGAAGAGGTCCGCGTCGGTGGTGGACGACGAGACGAAGAGCTTGCAGGCCAGCGGGCCGGTGATCTCCGTCTCTTGCTCGAAGGGCGCGGACATGAAGCGGATGCCACCGTTGCGTGTCGCGTCGAAGGTCGCAGTGGCGGCCTTGCCGGATGGCGTCGACGACAGGGCCTTGCCCTCCAGGTCGAGGTGCATCTTCGTCCATCGCGTGCGTGCCAGGGGCCACTCGTTCTCGGCGCGCTGGACGAACTTGTCCGGGTGCCGAACGTTCAACAGTATCGGCGGGCGCCGGTCCCAGCCGTTGTCCTCGCCCTTGAGGAAGTGGCCGAAGAATTGCTTCTGCAAGTCCACGCCGTACTTTGCGTAGAACAGCGTCCAGTGCTCATTGCCATGCAGCTCCAGCCATTTCTGCGCTGACGCGGCCCCCAGGAAGCCCTCGACGTTGCCACGCAGGTGCAGGCCCTGCCCGCCCCAATTGCCAGCGGAAAGAACGGGGACCGTCACCTGATTCAACCTGGCGCGACCTTGCGCGTAGAGCGCGTCGTCGTACGGATGCGCTGCGGAGCGGCCTGCGACGTCCGCCCGGTTGGCCTTGAGCGTCTCTTCGCTGAACACCTCGTCGCCGCACACGGGCTTGCCCGTGATCTTGCTGACCGGCCCACCCGCGCGCCCGTGCTGGACGCTCCGGACCTGGAGTTCCTGCCAGTTCTTGCCGAAGGAACACCGGATGCCGCCATGAAACGCGGACTCGCGGTAGGCATCGCTGAAGCCTTCCCACGGGCAGATCGCAGCCAGGTGCGACGGCTGCATGCCCGCGACGATCCACTGGCCGGCCCCGTAGTACGAGATGCCGTTCAGGCCCACCTTGCCGTTCGACCAGGGCTGCACCCCGGCCCACTCGATGCACTGGTAGTAGTCCTGGTTCTCGCGCGCCGAGAAGTGATCGATGAAGCCTGGCGAGCGCCCCGCGCCGCGCGAATCGACGCGCACGACCACGTAGCCGTCCGGCACCCACTTCTCGGGGTCGCACACCTCCCACGACTGGTACTGGTTGGTCGAGCCCTCCAGCGCATCCGGGTAGCGCGCGGCCATCAGGTCCCACGGCGTCTTGTAGCCTTCCTGGAAGGACAGGCCCTTGCCGTAGGGGCCGTGGGTCATGAGGACGGGGTACTGTCCCGGCGCGATGGGCCGGAAGACGTCGGCGCGCAGCACGTTGCCGTCGTCCATCTCGATCGGCACGTCCCAGTCGATGGCCATGCCGTCGCGAATTTCAGTGGTGTAGTCCATGTGTCTTCCTTGTTTCAGAGGGCGGCTTTGGGCCGACGCACGGCGAAGACCATGAGGACGGCCGCAGCGGCGTAGAGCCCGACGATGAAAAACAGGCTGGCAGTATTGCTGCCTGTCGAAGTCCGCAACCAGACGCCGATGGCGGGCGTCACGATCGGGGCGATGTTGGCAAGTGACGGAACGATCGCCAGGCCGACGGCGGCCTGCTCCCTCGGCAGGTAGTCGGCGACGTAGGCGTAGAACAGCGGTGTCATCGATGCCGTGCCGATGGTCGCGATCGACAGCAGGGCAATCGACCCCGGCACGCCGGGCGCCAGCACGGCAATGCCCAGCAAGCCCACCGCGATCAGCGCCACGCCACCCACGAAGTGCCAACGCCGCTCCTGGTGGCGGTCGGAGCTGCGGCTCATGAGCATCATGCCGACCGCGCCCACGATGTTCGGGATGGCGGCCAGCAGGCCGATCTGGAACAGGTCCTTCACGCCCCAGCTGTGGATCAACGTCGGCGTCCAGAACACCAGCACGTAGACGGCGCCGAGAAACAGGAAGTTGATGAGCGAGAAAACATAGAGCATGGGGTTGCGCAGCAGGGCCCGGACAGCGCCGCCGCCGTGGCTGCGGCGGCCGGCCCCCGCGCCGTCCCTGGCGAGACGCTCGGCCAGCAGCCTCTTTTCCGCAGGGCTGAGCCACGGGGCCTGGGCAGGGCTGTCGCTCAGGCAGACGTAGCAGAGAAAACCGATCAGCAGGCAGGGCAGCCCGTTGGCGATGAACATCCACTGCCAGCCCTGGTAGCCCATGAAGCCATGGCCGAACTTCATCAGCGCGCCATTGATCGGCCCGATGAGGATGCCCGAGATGACGGTCGAGGTCATGAACACCGCGATGGCCCGGCTGCGCCGCGCCGACGGATACCAGTAGGTGAAGTACAGGACGATGCCGGGGAAGCAGCCCGCCTCGAAGGCACCGAGCAGAAAACGCAGCGTGTAGAACTGCCAGGGCTCTTTCACCCACGCCATGGCCGTGGCGCACGTGCCCCAGCACACCATGATGCGCAGCAGGGTCTTGCGCGTGCCGACCCGCTCCACGAACATGTTGCTCGGCACCTCGAACAGGAGATAGCCGACGAAGAACATGCCTGCGCCGAGGGCGAAGACGTGGTCGCTGAAATGGAGCTCGCCCTTCATCTGGAGCTGGGCGAAGCCGATGTTCACCCGGTCGATGAAGGCGAAGCAGTAGACCACCAGCAGCAGCGGCAGGATGCGCCAGCTGATCTTGGCAAAGAGCGCCTTTTCTTCCGCGCTCTCTTCCATCACCGCGCCTTGAGGGAACGTTGCTGCGGTCATGCGGCATTCCCCCCGAGCTGCTTGGCTGCGAAGTCCGCCGCCAGTCCGCCGGCAACCGCCAGATCGTCCTGCTTGGCATACAGGCTCATGTGCGACACCTTGGGCAGCACCGCCAGTTGCTTGCGCGCGCTGGGGATGCTGTTGAACACGGCGATCTCCAGGTCCCACAGCGTGATCTCATCGCCCTCGGCCACGATCATCAACGTAGGCGTGTCGTACAGCCGCTTGGCAAATGGTGCGACGCTGTAGGACAGCAGCAGCTCCGTCGACTCGATGGTGCTCCAGTGCTCGTGGCGCGGCGCCTCGCGTTCCTTGATGTCGTGGAAGATCGTGTGGATCGAGGGGAAGGGCCAGGTGCTCAGCTGCGTGAACGGCGTGAGCGACGACATCGGCATGCGCCCGCCGGCCGTGCCCGCCAGCGTGCGTTCGCGGCGGTCGGCAAGGAACAGTTCGGTCAGTTCGTGGAAGCGTTGCGAGCCATGCACGCGACGCATGTTCTCGTAGCCATCGACCACGGGAATGTTGGAGATCACGCACTTCACGCGCGGATCGGTCGCACCCACCACCAGCACGTGGCCGCCCGCATAGGAGATGCCCCACACGCCGATGCGGTCGGCATCGATCTCGGGCAGCGACTCGCCGAAGCTGATGGCGCTCTTGTAGTCCTCGATCTGCGCCGCCGGGTCGATGTGCTGGCGCGGCAGGCCCTCGCTGGCGCCCATGCAGCGGTAGTCGAACATCAGCACCGCCACGCCCTTGCCGACGATGGCCTTGGCGTAGTGCGGCATGACGATCTCTTTCACATAGCACCAGCCCCCGCCCATGACCAGCAGGGGGAAGGGGCCGGGGCCGTCGGGCAGCACAAGGTCGCCGCGCAGCGTGATGCCCTGGCTCAGGAATTCGACTTCTCGTTGTGTGCTCATTCTTTCTCGTCTCCTATGGTTGTTCTTTTCGGTCCACGCGCACCGATCCCCCGAAGCGCCTGTAGCGCTTCGAGAAGCTCAGCGTGCGCTGTGGTCGGTGGTTCGGCGTTCGGTCTCGGGCCAGGCCCTCAGGCCAGCCCCGCCGCCCGTTCGGCGCAGCGGATGACCGCCGCGTAGTCCGCGTCCGCATCCCCGTTGGCAGCGGCCGAATGCAGGGCCTGCTGGGTCATGGCCGTCTGCGGCAGGGCCACCTTCAGGCGCTGGGCTTCATCGAGGATCAGGCCCACGTCCTTGCTCATCTGCAGCACGGTGAAGGTGGGCGTGTAGTCCCGCTGCGCCAGCTGCGCGGACTTGGCCTTGACGATGGGCGAGGCCACGGCGCTGTGCGTGAGCACCTCCCACATGTCTTCCCAGCGCAAGCCGCCCTTCTCGCCCAGCGTGAGCGATTCGGCCAGCATGGCGCTGGTCTGCGCAATCATCAGGTTCACCACCAGCTTCATCAGGCGGGACTGTTCGCCCTCCCCCAGCCAGTACTGCTGCGGACCAAAACGTGCGAGCAGCGGCAGCATGCGTTCGTAGGCATCCTTCGGGCCCGAGACCAGCAGCGTCAGTTGCGCGGCGTCGGCCATGTGGTTGTTGCCGGACACGGTGGCGCGCAGGTAGACGATCTGCTGGCTCGCCAGCAGGTCGGCCACCCGTGCGGACACGGTCGGAGACACCGTGCTGGTGTCGATGTAGACCGTTCCCGGCTTCGCATGGCGAACGACTTCCTGCGCGACATGCCACAGCGCGTCGTCGTGTGGCAGCGACGACAGCACCACCTCCGCCGCCGCGATACCCGCGGGCCCCTGCGCCGCCACCATGCCGAGTGCGACGGAGGCCTTCAGCCGCTCGTCGCTGAGGTCTTCGACGGTCACTGCATGGCCTGCCGCGACGAGGTGTTTGCCCATCGGCAGGCCCATCTTGCCTGCCCCGATCAGATGCACTTTCATCAATCACCCTTGATGCCCAGTTCGGGCAGTTCCTTCTTGAAGCGCACCACCTCGGCTTCGAGTTGCTTCTTGAAGTCCTGCGGCTTGGCCATCACGACCTTGCCCTGGGTGAGCTTCAGGTTGTCCTGGTAGGCCTGCTGCTTGACCGCTTCGCCGATCTGCTTGTAGAGGGCCTGCGCCTTGTCGTCGGTCATGCCGCGCGGCGCCAGGAGGCCGGACCAGGCGGGCACGTCCACATCCTTGTAGCCCAGCTGCCTGAAGGTGGGAACGCCGGGCAGGTCCGGGTCCGGCTCCTGCGCCGAGACCGCCAACGCCCGCACGCGCCCGTCCTTGAGCAGCGGGATCGCCGTCGATGTCCCCATGAACACCATGTTCACGTGCCCGCCGAGAAAGTCCGTCAGCGGCGACTTGTAGGGCACATGGATCAGCTTGATGTCGGCGGCACGGGCGAACATGGCGCCGATGATGTGCGTGGTGTTGCCGTTGCCGAAGGAGCCGTAGTTCACGGTGTCCGGCTTCGCCTTCGCAGTGGCGACCAGGTCCTGGAGGGTCTTGAACGGCGAGTCCTTCTGCACCAGCAGCACGAAGCCCGAGGACTTGCTCACCGTGGTGATGGGCGTGAAGTCCTTCACCGGGTCGTACGTCAGGTTGCTGTACAGCCCCGCGTTGGTGGCATGGCCCGCCGTGGTGTACAGCAGCGTCAGGCCATCGGGCTTGGCCCGCGCGACCTCTGCTGTGCCGATGCGGCCGCCCGCGCCAGGCTTGTTGTCGACGATCACGCTCTTGCCGGTGACCTTGGCCAGGCCATCGGCCAGCGCGCGCGCGCCGGTGTCGAAGGGGTTGCCGGCGCCGATGGGCACGACGATGCGAATCACGTCCGCCTGGGCGAAGACGGCCCCCGGAATGAGCGCCGCCGCCAGCGCGGCGCCGGTGAGGGAGGACATGAAGTTTCTTCTGGACATGGGAGTCTCCTTTTTTTGCTGTGATCAAACGGTCTTCAGGACATCGGCGATCCAGTCCGCCATGGCGTTCGTCGCCAGGCTCATGTTCCCGATGCTGCAGTGCTGTTCTCCGCCTTCCTCGGCGGTGAAGATGCGCAGTTCCCTGCGGGGCGAATTCACGCAACCGTCGTAGGTCTTGCGCGCTTCCGCCACGGAAATCTGGCGGTCGTCTTCGCCATGGGTGATGTAGATCGGCACGCGGATGCGCTCCACCACACCGTCCAGCGAGAAGCGGTCGATGACCTCGGCGCACGCCTCGATGCTGTCCTTGCCCAGCACCCACATGTTGTGCGCCATGTAGTGGGGCACCGAGTTCTGGGCCTGGAGGGTGCCGGCCATGCGCTTGCGAAAGCGCGTGGGCCAGTCGTGGTTCGCGCCCCAGGCCACGCAGCAGGCAAAGCGCGGCTCGAAGGCCGTGGCGCGCGGCGCGTGGTAGCCGCCCAGGCTCAGCGCCATCATCCCGATGCGCGTCTTGTCGACGTCGGCGCGGGTTTCCAGGTAGTCGACGCACGCGCCTGCGGGAAGCTCCGCTTCGGGCGCGTTGTGCAGGCCGTTCTTGCGCAGCGCCTCGCCCACGCCGGGGTTGTCCACCAGCAGGATGGACACGCCGCGCTGCGACAGCATCGCGGGCAGGCCGCACAGGTACAGGTATTCCTTGACGCCGTCGAGCCCGTTGAAATGGACGATGCAGGGTGCGGGCTTGTCGGCGCTGCCGACCGACACCATCAGCGCGGGCAGGAAGGAATCGCCGAAGGGCACGGACACCTTCTCGCAATTCGCGCCTGCGCATTCGACGAACTTGCGGAAGGTCCACAGCAGCTCGTCGTATGCGGCCAGGCGCGGCGGATGGTCGTGGGCCGGAATGCGCTCCGCCGTGATGTACATGACGCAGGCGCGACGGTACTTCTCGCCTGCCGAGAGCAGGTGCCCGGCCTTCTCGTCGATGGCCGCGGCCTGGGCCAGCCTGGCGCCTGCACCGGCCCAGGCCTGGAAGTAGTCGTTGGCAAAGGCCGAGTCGTCTTCCACGTCGCGCAGGGCGCGGCAGGCGCGGTCGATCTCGTCCATGTTGGCGCCCGCGTCCAGCGCCATCGACAGCGCGAGGTTCCAGGAATAGACCTTGAAGTAATTGAACATGGTGAAGTCCTCAGTGGCGTGTGGAGGTGTTGATGCGCTGCGCGGCCATCTCGGCCAGCATCAGCGTGGGAAGGTTGGTGTTGGCACTGGTGATGGACGGCATCACCGAGGCATCGGCCACGAACAGGTGGTGGGCGCCGTGGACACGGAAGGCATCGTCCACCACCGCGAGCGGGTCGCCCGCCTCGCCCATGGCGCAGGTGCCGACCGGGTGGCCCATGGGCGAAAGGGACGACAGGATCTCCTCGTCGGAAATGGCGCGCCCGCCGCCGCGGTACGCAGCAGGCGCCCCGCTCTTGAACGCGCGACCAAAGATCGTGCGGCGCAGCAGGCCCGGTGAGTTGGCCGCCATTTCGGCCGCCAGCGACAGCACCTTGCCCGCCAGCCCGGGGCGGTTGAACTGGCTGATCGCCAGCGCGCCGGGCAGCAGGAAGGCTTCGTGGTACTCGGCCGCCACACGCGGATCGCGCAACAGGCGTTCGGTCAGCCGCGCGGCCTGGACCATGCGCGGCGCATCCTCGGGATCGGACAGGAAGCGGAAGTTGATGTCGGGGTGGGCCAGCGGGTCGGCGCTGTGGAGCCGCACGTACCCACGCGACTTGGGGGCATACAAGGCACTGCCCACCAGCGAGAAATCAGGTCCGAAAGACTCACCGCTCACCCGCCCCAGCGCGAAGGTGAACAGGTCACCCTCGGGCGCACCGGGCCGGCGCGACGAAGCGCGCACGCCCGCGACGGCGAAGCGCCGCAAGCCCGCGGCCACACGCTTGCCGCGTGGCAGCGTGAGGGCGAAGAACATGTACGGGTGGTTCTGCAGATTGCGTCCCACGCCGGGACGGTCCACAGCCGTCGGAATACCCAGCGCGGCCAGGTCGGCGGCGGGCCCGATGCCGGAGCGCAGCAGCAAGGCCGGCGAATGGATGCCGCCGGCGCAGACCACGACCCGGCGAGCGTTGTACTGAACGGCGACGCCGCCCCGAACGGCATCGACGCCCGTCACCGTGGCGCCGTTCATGCGCAGCCGGGTGACCTGGGTGTTGGGCACGATCTGCAGGTTGGGCCGCGCGCGCACGGCCGCCGTCAGGTAGCAGCCCGACGTGGTGACACGCGCTTCGGCGTCGATGGCATTGGGCATGGCGAAGAAGCCGTCGCCCGCCTGCTCGTTGATGTCGGGCACGAAAGGCAAGCCCGCACCCTGCGCCGCATGCTCCATCGCGCGCACGAAGGCCGGCCATTCGGCCTTCGGGGTGCGGACGATGGCGTGCGGGTTGCCGGCGCCATCGCGCCGGTCGCGGTCGTCCTCTACCTTGCGGAAGTACGGCAGCACGGCATCCCACGAGAAGCCCCGCGCCCCAGCCGCGCCCCAACGCGCGTAGTCGGAAGGCACGCCGCGCAACGCGAACAAGCCGTTGATGCTGGAGCCGCCTCCCATCACCCGCGCCTGCGGATACCGTGCGGGCGTGCCACCGTCCCGCGCCGTCGCCGTGAGTCCGTCCCAGAAGTAATGAGGGTTGAGGGTGGACGCTGGAAAAGGGTCCTGAATGTCGGCTGGCTCACGGCCCGGCAGGAGGTCGTCACCCGCCTCCAGCAGCAGGACGCGGTGCGCGGGGTTTTCCGAGAGGCGTGACGCGATGACCGCGCCTGCAGTGCCGCCGCCGACGATGAGGAAGTCGTGGTCCATGCGGTCAATGCCCCGGTCGCACGCCGGCCCAGGCGTTGGCGAGCAGCTGCTTCAGCGCCTCGGCCTCGAGTGGACGCGGGTTCCAATAAGGGTTGGAGAGCGCCAGCTCCAGCACCCGCGGCAAGCCGTCCTGCGGCATGCCGATGTCGCGCAAGGCCGTGGGCGCCCCCAGCTCACGCGCCAGGTCGAACACGCCGGTAGCCGCATCCGGCGCGCCGAGCGCGGCAGCGATGCGGGCCATGGCCTGCGGCGCGGCGGGCGCGTTGTAGGCCAGCGCATGCGGCAGCACCACCGTGTGCGTTTCCGCATGCGGCAGGTTGAAGCTGCCGCCCAGCGTGTGGCACAGCTTGTGATGCAGCGACATGCCGACATGGCCCAGCACCGAGCCGCACAACCACGCGCCGTAGAGGCATGCGCTGCGCGCCGCCATGTCCGCGGGCGCGCGATGGATGCCGCGCAGGCCCTGTGCCAAGGCGCGAATTCCCTCCTCCGCCATCAGCGACATGACCGGGTTGCCGTCCTGGGCGTACAGCCCCTCGGCAGCGTGGGCGATGGCATTGATGCCGCTGACCACGGACATGCCGACGGGCAGGTGCCGCGACAGCTCCGGGTCGTACAGCACGGTGCGGGGCAGCACGCGCAGGTCGCGCCCGGTCTTCTTCACGCCCGCCTCGGTGATGCCGTAGATCGGCGTCATCTCGGAACCGGCATAGGTGGTCGGCACGGCGATGATCGGCAGCCCCGACTCCAGCGCGATGGCCTTGCCGAGGCCGACCGTGGACCCGCCGCCGATCGCCACCGCGCAGTCCGCGCCGACTTGGCTGGCATGCCGCCTTGCCCGCCACGCCGAATCGATCGGAACGTGCATCTCGGCCCCGCTGAAGACCCCCGCACTCGCAGAACCCAGCAGCGCTGATGCTGCTTCCGCCAGCCCAACCTGCTGCGGCGTGCAAAGCACCAAGGCGCGCCGCGCGCCGAGCGCTTCGACCTCCTGCGGGAGCCGCTGCAGGCTGCCCGGGGCGAACACGACGCGCGACGGCTGCGCGGTGAAGATGAAGTCGCGTTCGGAAGCACGCGATATTGCGTGCGGGTGGATGGCGTCAGGCTTGTTCATCGGAGCATCGTGATTCAATTCGGTTGTGGATGGAACTACGCCGCTTCGCTCACGGCGTAGTCCACCTGGTGGCGGCTGATGCGCAGATCGCCGAGTTCGTCGCGCACCCGCAGGTGCGCGGGATGCGTGGCGTACGAGGCCAGCGACTCCTGGCTGTCGAAGACGCTGTAGAGCACGACATCGCATGCGTAGCCGACGCGGCTCGAGTCCACGCCCACCTCCAGCTGCAGCATCCCCGGGATCTGGCCGCGCAGACCCTCGAACCTGCTGCGCAGAAACTCGATGGCGTGCGCCTTCTCCTGCGGCGACTCGCCGCGCAGGTTCCACATGACGATGTGCTTGATCGTCATGGGCTCAGGCCGGAGGAAAGCCGGCCTTCTGCGGCCACAGGTTGGCGAAGGGCAACACCGAGACGGTCTGGTACAGGCCGGCCTTGGTGAAGGGCTCGTCCGTCATCCAACGCATGGCGGCGGCGCGGTCCTCGAAGTCGATGACCAACAAGCTGCCGATCATCGTCTTGCCGTCGTCTTCGGTCAGCGGCCCGGCGAAGGCGACGCGGTCGGCCACGGCCGCAAGGTAGTCCTTGTGCTGGGGGCGCACGCGCTGGCGCAAGTCGGCCCCGTCCGGGCGGTCGATCAAGTGGAATGCGAATATCACGGGGTTCTCCTGGGTGGCTCTGAATCAGGTCTTGACGGCGTCTTCCCACTTGGGACAGCTGCGGGATTCGACGGGCGTCTCGCCCTGCTGGTAGTTGGTCTTGTCGATCACCGTGGCGGGAAAGACGATCTCCTTCTGGACCGGCAGCTTGCGCAGATCGCGCACCGCGGTCATCACGGCCATGCACCCCTGCATGAAGCCGTTGTAGTCCCCGGTGGCCAGCATCTTTCCGGCCTTGATGGCGTCGATCGCTTCCTTGGTGCCGTTGATGCCGACCACCAAGGCCTTGCGGTTGGCACCGTCGAGAGCTTCGATGGCACCTGCGGCCATGGCGTCGTTGGCGGCGAAGACGCCGTCGATCTTCGGATGCGACTGCATCAGGTTCTCCATCACCTGCAGTGCCTGCAGGCGCTGGTAGTTACCCGGCTGCGATGCGAGCAACTTGATGCCCGGCGCTTCCTTGACGGCCTCGTTGAGGCCCCGCACGCGGTCGATGCTCGTGAGTGCCCCCTTGACGCCCTCGAGCACCACCAGGTTGCCCTTGCCGCCCATGGCCTTGATCAGGTAGCGGCCCGTTTCCAGCCCGAGCTTGTAGTCGCTGGCCCCCACGAACGCGACGAAGCTGCCGCTGTCGCTTCGGTCGGTGACGTTCACCACCGGGATCTTTGCGCCGTTGATCTTGGCAACGGCCGGCACCATGGCCTTGTAGTCGACCGGGGTGAAGACAATGGCGTCGGGCTTCTTGACGATCACGTCTTCCACCTGGCTCATCTGTTCCGGGATGCTGTCCGGCTTGGTCGGCACATAGTGGGTGACCTTGGCGTTCAACTGCTTTGCCGCCGAATCGGCGCCCAGCCGCACCGCCTGGAAGAACGGGTTGGTCTGATTCTTGGTGAACACCGCAAGGCGCTCGCCGCTTTGCGCAAGACCGGGCGCTGCGCCACAGACTGCAATCACGGCCAGCATGCAGCGGCCGACCATCTTCATATTTGCTTTCATCGCTTGTCTCCTTGACGGGTGAGGTTGTCCAGAAATACCGCTGCCACCACGATCACGCCCGTGACCACGGGCTGCCAGTTGGCGTTGATCGCGAGCAGATTCATGCCGTTGAGCACGAGGGTCAGGATGAGCGCGCCGATCAGTGTTCCGAACACCGATCCCACGCCACCGAACAGAGAGGTGCCGCCGATCAGCACGGCTGCGATGGCAGGCAGGGTCAGCGCTTCGCCGATGTCGCCTTCGGCCGAATTCAGCCGTGCCAGGAAAATCAGGCTGGCCAGTCCGGCCATGGCGCCGCTGACGGCGTACACCAGCACGAGACGGCGCTTCACCGGCACGCCGGACAGGCGCGCGGCTTCGGGGTTGGCACCCACCGCATAGATCTCCTGGCCCCATCGGGTGCGCTGTGCGAAGACAACGCCGACCAGCAGGAATGCCATCATCAGGAACACCGGGATGGGGATGCCCAGCCAGTGGCCGCTGCCCACCGCCCGGAACGCGGCCGGGAACCCGTGGATGGTCTCGCCCTTCATGAACCAGTAGGTGATGCCGTGAAGGATCCAGAGCATTCCGTAGGTTGCGATGAAAGGCGGGATGCGGATCAAGGTGATCAACAGGCCGTTGGCAATGCCGATCAGCAGGCCGCAGCTGAGCCCCGCAAACACCGCCAGCGCGATCGACCCGGTGGACTTCATCAAGGTGGCCGCCAGGCACGCGCTCATGGCGACGTTGGCGCCCACCGAGAGATCCAGGCCCGCCGTGAGGATGACCAGCGTCACGCCGGAGGCCAGCAGGAACAGCAGCGCGGCCTGCCGCAGCACGTTCACGATGTTCGCGCTGGTGAGAAAGGCGTCGCTGGCCAGGCTCAGCGCGAGGCACAGCAGACCGAGCGCCAACAAACGGAAGACGACGCTTCGCACCGGGTCCGGCAGCGAGTTCCACAGACCACCCCCAGCGTTCGGGGCCACAGCGGCTACGGAGGATGGAGGTTGTTTCATCACGGTACTCATCGGGTGGCTCCCTGGGCGGACGCTGCCGCATCAAGTGCTTGGGGTTGAATTGCGCGGTTCATGACTGCTTTCCGCGAAGCGCATCGAACATCAGCGCAAAGATCACCAGGAACCCGATCGCTGCGACCTGGACGGCCGAAGTGACGCCCATCAGGTTCAGTCCGTTGCGCAGTACGCCAACGGCCAGCACGCCGATCAGCGTGCCCAACAGCCAGCCCTTGCCCTTCTCGAACGACGTGCCGCCCACGGCCACCGCAGCGATGGCGTCGAACTCCATGCCGAGTGCAGCCGTGGGGTGCCCCGAGCTGATGCGCGCCGTCAGGAGCAGTGCCGCCAGCCCCGCCATCAGTCCGCCGATGACATACACAGCCACCAGGTAAAGGCGCGTGCGCACCCCCGCCAACCCCAGGGCCTCACGGTTGCCGCCGAGCGCAAACACATAGGCACCGAAACGCGTGTGATACAGCGCAACATGGAAGACCAGGTAGGCGGCGATCGCCATCCACAGCGGGGACGGCACACCGAGCAGCGAGCCGCTGTAGAACATCTGCACGGTGTCGGGAATGCCGACCACGCTCTGCCCATCGGTCACGACCAGCGCGAGACCCTGCGCCACACCCAGCGTGCCCAAGGTCGCGACGAAGGGGGGGATGCCCAGGCGGGCCACCAGCGTTCCGTTCATCAATCCGAATACCGCGCCAACACCGAGTGCCGCGAGCAATGCGAACACCACCCCGCCGGTCTTCACCGCGACCATCGCCAGCACCACGTTGGCCAGCGTGAGCACGGCGCCCATCGACAGGTCCAGACCCTCCGTCATGATGATCAGCGTCATCGGCAACGCGATGAGCAACAGGATGGTCGATTGCACCGCCACGTTGCGCAGGTTCGCGGCCTCGAGGAAGTTGTCGGTCAGCAGTGCGAAGGCCACGCACAGCACGACCAGCGTCATGAGTGCGCCGCTGGCGCTCCCGCTGCGCCGCAGCCGGTGCATCAAATCGCGCATGCCCTGGCCGGCATCGCTTGGAACGGTCAGTTCAGGCATGGTGCATTCCCAAAGTCAAAATGGCTTCTTCATTCATCTCACTGCGCGTGAGGTGACCTGCGACGCGGCCTTCGCGCATGACGTAGGTGCGATCGCAGACGTTGACGATCTCGGCCAGCTCCGAGGAAATCATCAGCACCGCGGCACCCTTCTTCACCAGCGAATCGATCAACGCGAAGATCTCGGCCTTCGCTCCGACGTCGATGCCGCGGGTGGGCTCATCGAAGATGAAGAGCTTGGATTCCGCGCTCAGCCATTTGCCGATCACGACCTTTTGCTGGTTGCCGCCCGAGAGCACCTGCACGCGCTGTTGCGGCCCCGGCGTGGCGATGCGCATGCGCTGGATCAGTTCACGCGCCTCCCGCGCCGCCTTCGCGGGCGAGAACCACCCCGACGGAAACAATCGCGGCAGGCTTGCCAGCACCAGGTTGTCTCCCACCGAGCGCATGAGCGCGAGCCCTTGCGTCTTGCGGCTTTCGGGGATGAGCGCCGCGCCCAGCCGGCGCGCGTGCGCGGGCCCACCGCTCTGGCGTTGGCCGAAGATCTCGATGCTTCCAGAGACGATGGGATCGGCACCGAAAACGGCGCGCGCGACCTCCGTGCGGCCGGAGCCCACGAGGCCCGCCAACCCGACGATCTCGCCGGCTCGCACCTCCAGATGGATGTCGCGGATTCCGCTGAGGGCTGTGACTCCCTGCATCCGCAGTGCAAGCTCGCCCGGCGCCCGGCAGTACTCGCGTGCGTAGGACATGTCGACCTTGCGGCCGACCATCAGGCTCACCAGCTCGTCCGGCTCGGTCTCTCCGGGCATGCGAAAGCCCACCTTCTTGCCGTCGCGCAGCACCGTGATGCGGTCGCCCATCGAGAAGACCTCGGCCATGCGGTGGCTGATGTACACCATCGCCACGCCTTGCTGCTTGAGCATGTCGATCATGCGGAACAGCTTCTCGGTCTCGTTGTCCGAGAGCGCCGCCGTCGGCTCGTCGAGCACCAGGATGCGGGCGTCTTGCGACAGCGCCTTGGCGATCTCCACCATCTGCTGCTGCGCCACGCCCAGGGTGGCCACCAGGGTGTCGGGATGCAGCGCCATGCCGAGCTGGTCCATGATCCCCCGCGCCTGCTGGCGCATCCGCACATGGTCGACAGCGCCAGGGAGACGCCCCTTCGGCTCCCGGCCGAGAAAGATGTTCTGCGCCACGCTCAGATAGGGAACCAGTGTGAACTCCTGGAAGATCACGGCAATGCCGAGCCGCTGCGCGTCAGCCGCGCCGGAGATCGCGACGGGTCGTCCTTGATGGAAGAACTCGCCCGCGTCGGCCTTATGGGCGCCGCACAGCACCTTCATCAGCGTGGACTTGCCTGCGCCGTTTTCGCCCAGCAGCATGTGCACCTCGCCGGGGTAGAGCTCGAACGACACGTCGTCGAGGGCCTGAACGCCGGCAAAGCGTTTGCTGATGCCGCGCAGTTCCAGCAAGGGAGGATCAGAAGGTGTCATTGCATCTCCGGTCTTTGCGTCGCTGCTCATGACCGCAGCGACGGGCCTTGCGCCACGTTCAGGCTCGCGTCGGGGTTGAGTACGAAGTCGAAATCGAGCGTGTAGAACGGCACCTCGCTGCGCGTGCCGTCAGGCGCGATACCCGGTGGATGCTCGACCCAGTCCGCGATGAGCGAGGAACGCACGCCGAAGACCGCATCCGAGTCGAGGTAGCGGTCACCGTTGCGGAACACATGCGTGATCAGCCGCTCGTAGCCCGGTGCCGTGATCATGAAATGCAGGTGCGCCGGACGCCACGGATGACGGCCGAGCGCCTCGAGCATCTTGCCGACCGGACCGTCGTGCGGGATCGGATAGGCCACCGCGCGGATGGTCTTGAAATGGAAGCCCCCTGCGGCATCCGCGTTCAGCGTGGCGCGTGCGCGATGCGGCTCGTTGTCGCCGTACTGCACGTCGTAGTAGCCCGCCTCGTCGGCTTGCCACACCTGCAACTCGGCGCCGGGAACTGGTCGACCGTCCAGGCTGGCGACGGTTCCACGCACGAAACAGGGCTCGCCCTGCGCGCCGTTGGCGACGTCACCACCCAACGCGACCCGCGGGGAACCCTCGACATGGAACGGACCGAACACCGTGGATTCGGTGCAACCTTCGGGTTTCCTGTTGTTGAGCGCGGTCACCAGCATCGACAGGCCCAGGGTGTCCGACAGCAGGATGAACTCCTGCCGCTTCTCGGTGGTGATGTGCCCGATGTCGGTGAGGAACTGGATGCCCTTGAACCATTCTGCTTCGGTCAGCGCCGTCTCGCGGGCGAAAGCATGCAGGTGCTGGACCAGACTGGTCATCAGCTCTCGCAGCCGGGCATTGCCCGCATTCGCATGCGTGCCAATGACGGCTCGGGTGATGTTGTCTTCGTCGAGGTTTCGCACGCCTGTCTCCGTGTGTGTGGCAGTGCTTTTAGTTTATACAGTTGATAAAAGTAAAATAGATGGGGCTTCCGGAAACGTCATTTCCGGAAAACGGAAATGCAAGGGTTTTCCCGGTACGTGGATGCATCAGGTGGACGACGATCGACCGACGTCACGGCCGCCGAGCGAGCAAGTGAGCAGGAGACAAAAGAATGGATCGCTGGACAGAAATGGAGCTGCTGGTGCAAACGGCAGAGCTGGGCAGCATGTCGCGCGCGGCGCAGTCGCTGGGGCTGTCGAACGCGGCGGCGAGCCGGCACCTGGGATCCCTGGAGAAGCGGGTCGGTGCGCGGCTGATCCAGCGCAGCACGCGCGGCCTCTCGTTGACGGAGGTGGGGCAGAACTTCTACCAAAGCTGCAAGAGCGTGCTGGCCGATGCCCGAGAAGCGGAGGCGGCCGCCAGCGCGACGGTGCTCAACCCCACCGGTACGCTGCGCCTGACCGCATCGCTGTCGTTCTCGGTGCATCACATCGCACCGCTGCTGAAGGAGTACACGAACCGCTACCCGAACGTGAACGTGCACGTCGAGGTGTCCAACCGGTACTACGACCTGATCGACAACAACATCGACGTGGCCATCCGCACCCGCGAGTTCGAGAACGACTCCAGCATCACCATCCGCCGGCTCGCATCCACGCGTCGCATCCTGGCGGCATCACCGGGCTACCTGGACGCCCACGGCGCGCCCCGTAGCGTCGAGGAACTGGCGAACCGTCCTGTCCTGCTCTACACCTACAGCAATCACCCAAACGAGCTCATGTTCCGCCGAAACGACGAGGTCCGCGCCATCAACGTCAAGGGCTTGCTGGAATCGAACGACGGTCAGGTGCTGCGCGCCGCCGCGCTCGACGGCATGGGCATCCTGGTGCAGCCCAAGTACATCCTGTACGACGACCTGGTGGCCGGACGGCTCGTCTCGGTGCTGGATGAGTGGGATCTTCCGCGACTCACGATCAATATCGCATTTCAGAGCCGGCGGCATATTTCCGCCAAGGTGCGCACCTTCATCGATTTCCTGGTGGCGCACTTCGAGCGGATGGACTACGACCGGAAGTGGACGAGCTTTGATCGAGCCCCCGGATATGGCCACAGCGGAGCTGACTGACCGAAACAGGAAAAGCACGAAACCTTTGTCAGCTTCATGACTGGCGCCAACCGATGACAACGGCATCGACATAAGCCCTATTCCCGCCGATTGATCGAGACCTTCCCTAGCGAGCATTCCGGTGGGCTATGCGGACAGTCATCGTAAGGAATATGCCGGCGGAGATGTGCTGATCCGTAGGCATCGAGTGCCAATCCTGGGTGCGATCACGATGAACAACCTTATGGTGGATGTGACAGATTTTCCCGACGTTGTGATCAATGACGAAGTAGTTCTCTATGGCAAGCAGGGGAGCAATTCCATTTGGGGGGCAGAGATTCAGAAGTACATCAAGGAGTCCATGGTCGAAATGACCACTCGCTGGAGCATCAATCCAAAATTCCTGACTTCCGCCCGATCTGCGACGTAGCTCATTGCCGCGCGATGGGATGAACCTACCAAGCAGGCATTCGCCTGCCTAAGTCTGATGCTTCTTTTTGTCCCGCCCTAAGACTTCTATCGGAGAGGGCGATGCCACAGCCTCGTCGAAACGCGTCCCCTGCTCCAGAAGCCAGTCGCAAAAGGTCTTCACCACCGGGTCATGCTGGCGCTCCGTGCGGGTGATGACGAAGTAGCCCGGAGTACCAAGCACGACGCCGCCGAAGGGCGCCACGAGGCGTCCCGCAGCGATGTCCGGTGCCACCAGCGGCGAGTAGCCCATGGCCACGCCGATGCCGTCGATGGCCGCCTGCAGGCAGAAGTACAGGTGTTCGAGCTCCAGCGACTGCGCGGGCACCACACGGCTGTGGTGCGCGATCGCGAGCCAGTCGTCCCAGGCCGTGCGCCGCGCGGGGCAGTGCAGGATGGTGTGCTGCGCAAGGTCGGAGATGCGCGCGAGCGGCATCCCCTCGCGCAGCGATGGCGAGCAAACGGGGAACGCGGTTTCGGACAGCACGCGCACCTTATGCAGCCCAGTCACTTCATGCGGCTCGCGGCGGATCACCACGTCGATGTTGGCGGGCAGGCGGCTCATGGGCTCCAGGCCCGTGGAGATCTGCACCTCGATGTGCGGGTACAGCGCACGGAATTGCGCGAGGCGGGGAAACAGCCAGCGCATCGTGAAGGTTGGCAGCGCGTTCACACGCAGCACCTCGTGGGCGCTGATGCTGCGCGAGGCGGACGCAATAGCCGCCAGCGCAGGGCTGATCGAATCGAGGTAGAGGCGCCCCTGGTCGGTGAGCGTGACCGACTTGCCCAGGCGCAGGAACAGCGGCACGCCCAGCCATTCCTCGAGCGCCTTGATCTGATGACTCACCGCGCCATGAGTGACCGACAACTCGTTCGCTGCCTTGGAAAAACTCAGCAGCCGGCCTGCGACCTCGAAGGCACGAATCGATCCCAGTGGGGGCAGTCGGTACAGGCTCATAGTGTTAATTAATCTAACAACACATGGCAGTTTATATCGTTTGATTGCTGCTTCATCCGATGCTTCAATTTGGAAATGCCAGCCTGCAGCAGAGCTTATGCCGCAGACCTGTGAATATTTCTAAATTATGGGAATGACAACGCAATGCTTTCGGGAAAACGGATCCTGGACCTGAGCTGGGTGCTCGGCGGCCCTTTCGCCGGTCAACTGCTCGCGCAGCTCGGTGCCGAGGTGATCAAGGTCGAAGCGCTCGATGGTGACTACGCACGCCGCGTTCCGCCCGTGTCGGACACCTGCGACTCGCCCTTCTTCCTCTCGGTCAACCGCGGTAAGCGCAGCATCGCGCTGGATCTCAAGTCGCCCGGCGGCAAGCAGGCGCTCGACGACCTTGTGCGCGAGGCCGACGCCGTGATCTACGGCTTCGCGCCGGCCGTGCCCGCACGCCTGGGACTCGATTTCGCCACGCTCAGCGGGATCAATCCGCGCATCGTCGTGGCCCAGATCATCGGCTTGCACGACGAGGGTGAATACGCCAACGCACCGGCCTTCGATCTCATGCTGCAAGCCATGTCGGGCGTCATGAGCATCACCGGCGAGGAAGGAGGCAAACCGGTGCGCGTGGGCTACCAGGTGGCCGACCTCGCAGGCGGCCTGTACCTCGCGCTCGCGACCGTGGCAGCCCTCGTGAAGTCCTTGAGCACAGGACGCGGCGAGCATGTGCAGATCTCGCTGTTCGACGCACAGGTGGCGCTGCTCACCTGGCAGGCCCAGGGCTGGCTCAGTGGCGGCCCGGTGCCGCGCGCGACCGGTGCACGGCACGCGATGATTGCACCCAGCGACACCTACCTCGCCGCCGACGGCAAGTGGATCGCCCTGGCGCCCACGGGAGAGGCGTTCTGGCGCAAGCTCTGCGAGACGCTGGGTCGCGTCGAGCTCGCGGACGATCCGCGCTTCCGCGATGCCGCGGCGCGGATCGGCAACATCGAGGCGCTCACGGAGGAACTGGGCGCCCTGATCGCCACACGCAACTCCGCCGAATGGCTGACGCTCTTCACCGAGGCCCGAGTGCCTGCCGCGGTCGTGCACGGCGTGGACGAGGCGCTGCGCCACCCGCTGACCCGGGCGCGCCGCATGGTCGAGGACGTGAAGCATCCCGGCACCGGCGAGCATGTGACCATGCTCGGCAACCCGTTCAAGTACGAGGGCACGCCAGTGCTGGACTATCCGCCGGGCTTCGCCGCCGACACGGCCGAGGTGCTGCAGCGCGTGGCGGGCTACACGCAGGACCAGATCGCCGTGCTGGCCAGGGCCGGCGCCGTTGGACTGGCCACCGAAGGAGGTCGCCCGTGAGCGCCGCCGCCAACCACGCCGCCCTGCCCACGGAGGCAGCGCCGCTGCTGGCTGCGCTGCGCGTCTTTGCCCTGGAGGAGGTGGCGCCGCTTGCGGCAAGACCGGCCGCCAGACAGCACTGGGCCGGTGCAGCGATCCGCGCGGCATGCGTCCGAGGCCTCGTGGGCATCGAGATCCCGAAGCCCCTGGGCGGCCACGGCCTGCCCTATGCCGTTCGAGCCGCGGCGGCCGAGGCGCTAGCGCGCGTGGACTTCGCCTTCGCGTTCGCCTTCATCAACCACCATAACGCGATCCTGCGCATCGCCGAGAGCGGGAGCGCTGAGGCCCGCGAGCGCTACGTTCCCGCGATGCTGCGCGGCGAGCTCATCGGCTGCACGGCCATGTCGGAGGACGGCGCGGGCAGCGACTTCACCGCCATTGGCATGGCCGCGCGCAAGGCCGAGGGCGGCTGGCGACTCACGGGCGGCAAGCGCTGGATCGCCAACGCGACAGGCGCCGAGGTGGCGCTCGTGTTCGCGCAGACCGACGTCCGGCTCGCGGCGGCAGGCATCGCCTGCTTCATCGTGCGGCTCGACGCGCCGGGCTGCCGGCGTGCAGCGGACCAGCCGTTGGACGGCCTCGCGCTCGCGGGCATTGGCGGCTTCGACCTCGACGGGTACTTCGCGCCGGACAACGACATGCTCTATCCCCCGGGACAGGGCTTCGCGCAGGCCATGGCCGGCGTGAACAAGGCGCGCGTGCACATCGCCGCGATGGCTTCGGGCCTCCTGCACGGCGCGCTGCAACAAGCCACGGCCCATGGCGCCGCGCGCATGGTCGGTGGCCAGCCGGTGCTGAACCAGCAGGGCCTGCGCTGGTCGCTGGTGGACGTCTCGGTCACGCACGAAATCCTGCGCATGCTCACGCAACGCGCGGCCATGCTCATCGAGACCCGCGCCGACGCGGCGATCGAGGCTGCGGCCATGGCCAAGCTCTATGCCGGCACCGAATGCCTCGCGGCCGTGGCCCAGTGCATCCAAGCCCTGGGCGCGCGCGGCATGGCCGAACACCATGGTCTGACGCGCAAGCTGCTGGCCGCCAAGGCCCTGTGCATGGCCGACGGCACCAACGAAGTGATGCGCGAGCGCCTCGGCGCCTCGCTCGTACGGCGCTACGCACGCGACTGGCACGACGACCACCGTGCGCCTCCCTCTTCTACCACCCTTTCGACTTCTGCTGCCACCATGTTTCCCGCCCTGCAATTGACCCGCGCCCCTGACGGCGCGACCGAGGCCATGCTGCGCATGCTCAGCCACGAAGACCTGCCCGAAGGCGAGGTGCTGGTGCGCGTGAGCCACTCCACGCTCAACTACAAGGACGCGCTCGCGATCACCGGCAAGTCGCCTGTGGTGCGCAGCTTTCCGATGGTGCCGGGCATCGACTTCGCAGGCACCGTCGAACGCAGCGCCGACGCGCGCTTCGCGCCCGGCGACACCGTGCTGCTCAACGGCTGGGGCCTGGGCGAGACGCGCTGGGGCGGGCTCGCGGGCTACGCCACGGCCCGCGCCGACTGGCTCGTGGCGCTGCCCGCAGGCATGACGACGCAGCAGGCCATGTCGATCGGCACGGCGGGCTACACCGCCATGCTCTGCGCGATGGCGCTCGAATTGCACGGTGTGCTGCCCGATGCGGGCCCGGTGCTGGTGACGGGCGCCAATGGTGGCGTGGGCAGCCTCGCGATCGCGCTGCTCGCACGGCGCGGCTACACGGTCACGGCCTCCACGGGCCGGCCCGAGGAGGCGGACCACCTGCACGCGCTCGGTGCCAGCGCCATCATGGACCGTACCGCCCTCGGGGCCCCGGGCAAGCCGCTGCAGAAGGAGAACTGGGCTGCCGCCATCGACTGCGTGGGCAGCCACACCCTGGCCAACGTGCTGGCCAGCACGCGCTATGGCGGCGTGGTGGCCGCCTGCGGCCTGGCCCAGGGCATGGATCTGCCCGCGACGGTTGCCCCCTTCATCCTGCGCGGCGTCACGCTCGTGGGCGTGGACAGCGTGTACGCCCCGCTCGCACGGCGTCGGGAAGCCTGGCAACGCCTGGCGGCCGAGTTGCCGCCCGAGGTCGTCGAGCGTAACACGCGCGTGATCGGCCTGAACGAAGCGGTAACGCTCGCGCCCGAACTGCTCGCGGGCCGCGTGCGCGGCCGCGTCGTGGTGGATATGAACCGCTAGTTCATCGAGCTGCTGCCACCTGCCATTCCGTTTTCCGACGCCCATGCGCCCTCCATAGAAGAGGCGTAGCGACCTTCATACCTATAGGAGACATAACCATGCAACACAAAACCTTCGCCCGCAGCCTGCTGGCCGGCACCATCGCGGCCCTCGCGCTCGGCGCGCACGCACAGAGTTACCCCCACAAGCCCGTGCGGCTGGTTGTGCCGTTTCCACCCGGTGGCTCGGTGGACTACGTGGCGCGCACGATCTCGCAGAAGTTCTCGGAATACATGGGCCAGAGCGTCGTCGTGGACAACCGCGGTGGCGCCTCCGGCACTATCGGAACCTATGAGGCCGCGCGCGCCGCCCCGGACGGCTACACCCTGCTGCTGGTCTTCGACTCGCACGCCGTCAACGCCAGCCTCTACGACATCAAGTACGACACATTCAAATCCTTCGATTACGTCAGCCTGATCGGCACCATGCCCATGGCGCTGGCGACCTCGAAGAAGTCCGGATTCGACTCGTTGCCGGCGTTGCTGACCGCGGCCAAGGCCGCGCCCGGCAAGATCAACTACGGCTCCTCGGGCGTGGGCGGATCCAACCACCTGAATCCCGTGGCCTTCGAGCGCCAAGCCGGCATCCGGCTCACGCATGTGCCCTACCGCGGGGGCGGCCCCATGCTCACCGCGCTGCTCAGCGGCGAAGTCGACATGGTGATCTCCAGCCTGCCCGTCGTGATGGGCTATGCGAAGTCAGGCCAGGCCAACCTGGTGGCCATCGGCAGCAAGGCGCCCGTGTCGCAGATGCCAAATCTTCCGACGATCGATTCCACGGTCCCGGGCTATGTGGCCCAGTCCTGGGTCGGAATGATGGTTCCCGCAGGTGTGCCCAAGCCCGTGTTCCAGCACATCCAAGCTGCGCTACAGAAAACGCTGGCCGATCCGGCCGTTGCGGGAAAGATGGAGAAGGACGGCTTCAATGTCGTCAACAGCAGCCCGGCCGGGTTTGAGGACCAGGTACGCCGCGAGTCCAAGCGCTGGGCCGAGATCATCAAGGCGGCGAACATCAAGGTCGAATGAAAGACCGACGCTGGCATGTCCCCTGGGTAGGTCGACAGACGACATAGAACGCAGTCAAGACCGATCCAGCCGTGCCTCCAGAAGCAGACCTTGACATCAGTTCAACGAAACACCTCATTGCATGCGCTCGGCAGCGCGGGCTCGGCCCCGTCTGCCACAGAACGACAGGTCCGCGAAGACCTCCTTCAGGAGCCGCGCTCAATGCTCAGGGCGCATCTGGACCCCGCTGAGATGTCGATCAAGTTCGCCAAGCCGCGGACCATCCACATTCCCTTGGCGCTCATGGAGCGTCTGAACGCCTATCAGGTGCAACTGCGAGGCGGGATCGCGAAGAGGTGGAGCTGCAATGTCGAGCATAGCGAACCGCTGCTGAACGCGAACGGAGTTCACTGTGCATTACCTCGAGAACAAGATCGAGCGCCTTAGCTTCTCGAGCTACGTGCACTACCTCACCGTGCAGATGCGACAGGCCAGCACCGACGCTGGCGATCCGAAGGTGCCAAATGCATGACCCACGACGACAAAAGCCGGCGCGACAAGCGCACGGGCAGTATGGCGCCGGACTTCGTCTGCACAGAACACCTCGACAACTGAGCCATGATCCATCGGTGCATGGCCACGACTGCGAGTCAGCAAAATGCCGAGCTTGAGCCGTTCGATGCCATCAGGTACGAAGTCAGCTCGATAGGCCTCGTGGTCGCCACTCCCGGTTGAGCAGAGCTGGTCGGCACGGTTGGTTGACTAAGGCTTGCGCCACTGCTGTTCGCAGGGCACGCCGTCATTGTTTCCGTCCATCTTCACGCCAGGACAGTTCTTCAAGAAGTACATTGCCTCTTGGCACGAAGTCATTTGCGAACAGTACTTGCGACCGTCGCAGGTGAATGCGGCCGAAGGCTGCGGAAGAGGTCGGATAGGGCTGAGCCATTCGCTTCGCTTGATAGTGCTCGAACACGCTCACCCCGATACCGTAGCCCGGGAGATGAAGCTCTCCTGCGAAAACTACGGATATACGCTGACGCTATTGGTCTTGTCACCGTCAGACCGAGTCTGGCTGCCATGGGAAGACAAGCGGAGGCTTGCAACGAAACAACTACGAGGACGTTGAACTCGAGTTCAAGCACGCCTTGCCTTGCTATGTCGAAAAGAGGCTCACCCATCCGGACGACGGCCAGTCTCCGTACGGCGCCTATCTAGTGCACTGGCATGGTGTTCCGATGACTGCTCACGGCTTGCGCAGACACTGGGCTGCCAGCCTTGAATGTCCGAGGCCAGTCTGAAACGGCCACCCACGAAGGCAGCTACGGATGGGCCCGGTTGCCGGGCTCACTGCGCCCGAAAGACCAGCACCCCCCTTTCTGGGCGCCGCAGTGAATCCCGACTCCACCACGCTGCCCCTGTGGGACGACAGCGAACACACGATCAACAATCACGCGATAGCGCGCGGACTGCGCGTATTTCGGACTGGTTTTCCCTGCGGCTTGGATCGCGTTGACATCGCGGAGCCCCTGACCTCGCCGGACCGCCCGCGGACCCCGTGCAATTGGATGGCTCATCGACACAGGACGCAATACAAGGTCAATGAGCAGTCCAGCGGATGGTCGACAGATCGACGCCGTCCTTGTACATCTCCCACAGCGGCGACAGCTCGCGCAGTTTCTCGACGCGCTCCTTGAGCATGTCGATGGCCGCTTCGATGTGCGCCTCCGTGGTGAAGCGCCCCATGGTGATGCGCAGGCTCGAGTGGGCCAGCTCGTCGCTGCGCCCCAGCGCACGCAGCACGTAGCTCGGCTCCAGGCTGGCGGACGTGCATGCGGAGCCGGACGACACGGCGATGCCCTTGACACCCATGATCAGCGACTCCCCTTCGACGTAGTTGAAGGACGCGTTGACATAGTGAGGCACGCGCCGGGTTGCGTGCCCGTTGATGAAGACCTCTTCCATGCCCGTCAGCCCGGCGACCAGCCGGTCGTGCAGGCGATGGATGCGGGCGATCTCGACGTCCATCTCGTCTCTGGCGATGCGATAGGCCTCGCCCATGCCGACGATCTGGTGCGTGGGCAAGGTGCCCGAGCGCATGCCGCGTTCATGGCCGCCGCCATGGATCTGCGCCTCGATGCGGATGCGCGGCTTGCGCCGTACGTAGAGCGCGCCGATGCCTTTCGGGCCGTAGGTCTTGTGCGCGGTGAGACTCATGAGGTCGACCGGCCAGGTCTTCAGGTCGATGTGCACCTTGCCCGTGGCCTGCGCGGCATCCACATGGAAGACCGTGCCGTTCGCGCGGCACAGGGCCCCGATGGCCTGCACGTCCTGCACCACGCCGATCTCGTTGTTGACCAGCATGACCGAGGCCACGATCGTGTCGGGCCGCAGCGCGGCCTTGAATGTCTCCAGGTCGAGCAGGCCGTCTTCCTGCACCTCCAGGTAGGTGACCTCGAAGCCCTGGCGTTCGAGTTCACGCATGGTGTCGAGCACGGCCTTGTGTTCGGTCTTCACGGTGATCAGGTGCCGGCCCTTCGACTTGTAGAAGTGCGCGGCGCCCTTGATCGCCAGGTTGTCCGACTCCGTCGCGCCGGAGGTCCAGACGATCTCGCGCGGGTCCGCACCGACCAATGCCGCCACCTGCTCCCTGGCGCGCTCCACGGCCTCTTCAGCGCTCCAGCCCCAGGCGTGCGTGCGCGAGGCCGGGTTGCCGTAGTTCTCTCCGAGCCAGGGCACCATGGCGGCAACCACGCGCGGATCGACCGGTGTGGTCGCGCCGTGGTCCAGGTAAATGGGCAGGTGAGGCGTCATGGTGTGTGGGTCTCCAGAAGGGGTTGCCGCCCTCGGGTGGCAACCAGAAAGATTATTAACTTAGCTGAGTTGCTTATATTTTAGAAAGCATTCGATCCCCGCGCCAGCGTCGCGGGGATCGGCGTGCAGGAAAAGCGGGAATGGCGCCTAGGCGGCGCGCAGGCCGGCGCGCTTGAGCGCTTTCGAGATGCCGCCCAGGGACTGGCTGCCCTGCGAATGGCTCACCACCTGCAGCATGGCCACCGTGCGCGAGAAATCGCCCAGCAGCGACGCGACGATGCGCGACAGTGCCTTGAAATCCGCCGGCGAGATGCTCTCGAACAGATGGTCGTTGACGAACAGCAGCTCGGGCTGCAGCGCCTGCACCTGCTGCTCGCCTTCTTCGGACAGGTGAACCAGCACGCTGCGCGCATCGGCCGGATTGGGCACCTTCACAACCATGCCCTGGCGCTCGAGCTTCTTGACCTCGGTGGTCACGAAGGTGTTGCTCACGTGCAGGTGGTCGGCGATCTCGTTGACGCTGATGCCGGTGCTGCCCTCGTACTGGGCGATCACCATGATCATGTTGTACTGCGGCGAGGTCACGCCCAGGTGCGACGCCAGGTAGGCACGCGCGGACTCGAGGTGCGACGCGGCGATCGAGATGTCGTAGAGCAACTGCCGGAAGCTGCGGTCGCCGCCGGCCGCGCTGTCGAGCACCGCAGGGGAGGAAACCGTGGGCATCAGTGCGAACTTGGTGCGTGCTGCTTTCGTCCTGGGCGCGGCAGCCGCGACCGCACGGGACGCTCGCTGGCTGTTTTCGCCTGGCTTCGAAGGTTTGTCGGGGGCGGTCCTGCGGCTCATTCGAAGGATGATACCCAAGGGTACTGTCCCGCATCGCGGCCCCCTCGCCCCGCGCCTTCAGGGCGGCGGCGTCACCACGAAGCCGACGTTCTTGTCGGGCACGGCGAGCGCCCGCTGCGGTGCGTTGGCTTGCCATCGGGTCATGAAGGCCCGGGCTTCCCCGACCACGCCGCGGCGGAACAGCAGCACGCACAGCATGAAGACGATGCCCGTCACGATCGGCACGGAATCGCCCAGCAGGTTGAAGGCGCCGATGCCCGTGAGCTCAGCCAGCTTCGTGCCGATGTCGCCCAGCTCGTTCTCCAGCAGCACCACCATGCAGGCACCGACCGCCGGACCGAACACCGTGCCCAGGCCGCCGAGCAGCGTCATCAGCACGACCAGCCCTGACAGGTGCCAGTGGACGTCGGCCAGCGTGACCACGCCGAAGAGCACGGCCTTCATCGAGCCCGCCAGCCCCGCCAGCGCGGCCGACAGCACGAAGGCCGTGGTGCGGACCCGGTTGATGTCGTAGCCCAGCGAGGTGGCGCGCGGTGCGTTGTCCCGCACCGCCACCAGCACCTGGCCGAACGGCGAATGGATGGTGCGATGGATCAGGAAACAGGCCAGCGCGAAGAAACCCAGGAACAGGTAGTACAACGCCTTGTCGTTGCCCAGGTCGATCCACCCCAGCAGCGTGCCGCGCGGAATGCGCTGCAGTCCATCTTCGCCGCCCAGTGCCGGCCACTGCAGCACGAGGAAGAATGCCAGTTGCGCCAGGGCCAGCGTGATCATCGCGAAGTAGATGCCCTGGCGTCGCATCGCCAGGCTGCCGATAACCCAGCCCAGCGCCGCGGCCAGGCCGACACCGATCAGGATGCCCAACTCGAAAGGCACGCCCCAGACGGTCATCGCATAACCGGTTGCGTAGCCCGCGCCGCCGAAGAAGGCGGCGTGGCCGAGCGACAGCAGGCCGCCATAGCCCAGCAGCAGGTTGAGAGCGCAGGCAAACAGCGCGAAGCAAATCAGCTTCATGAGCAGCACCGGATACACGAAGGCGGGTGCCAGCAGTCCCACCGCAAGCACCAGCAGCAGCGCCGCACCAGTCGGAAATTTCATTTCAGCTCTCCTTGCCGAAGAGGCCGGCCGGCCGCATCAGCAGCACGACGACCATGATCAGGAACACCACCGTCGAAGAGGCCTCGGACCACACCAGCTTGGTCATCCCCTCCACCACGCCCAGGCCCACGCCGGTGGCCACGGTGCCCAGGGTCGATCCCAGGCCGCCGATCACCACGACCGCGAAGACGATGATCAGCAGGTTCGATCCCATGAGCGGATTGACCTGCAGCACCGGCGCGGCCAGCACACCGGCAAAGGCCGCCAGCGCCACGCCGAAGGCGTAGGTGAGCATCACCATCCGGGGCACGTTCACGCCGAAAGACTCGACCAGCTTCGGGTTCTCGGTGCCGGCCCGCAGCAAGGCGCCCAGGCTGGTGCGCTCGATCACGAACCAGGTGGCACCGCACGCAACCAGCGACGCGGCCACGACCCAGGCGCGGTAGGCCGGAAGCACCATGAAGCCCAGGTCGAGCGACGAACGCAGCACCTCCGGCATCGGGTAGCTCTGGCCCGACACGCCGTAGGCGGCGCGGAAGGTGCCTTCCAGCACCAGCGTCAGCCCGAAGGTCAGCAGCAGGCCGTACAGGTGGTCCAGCTTGTAGAGATGGCGCAGCAGCGTCTTCTCGAACACGATGCCCAACAGGCCCACGAGAAAAGGCGTAAGGAGCAGCGCCACCCAGTAGTTCACGCCCAGGTAGGTCAATGCCATGAAGGCCACGTAGGCGCCGAGCATGTAGAAGGCGCCGTGCGCGAAGTTGATGATGTTCAGCAGGCCGAACACCACCGACAGCCCGAGCGACAGCACCGCGTAGAAAGCGCCGTTGACCAGGCCCAGCATCAGCTGGCTCGCGATCACCTGCACCGGGATTCCGAAAATTTCATCCATGGTTCACACCCCGATCAGTTCATTGAGCATGTCGGCCCGCGCGTCCACTTCGCTCGCCGGAAAGTGCGCCGCGATCTGCCCATGCTCCATCACGTAGAGACGATCGGCCAGGCCGGCGGCGAACTCGAAGTTCTGCTCCACCAGCAGGATCGTGTAGCCGCGCTGCTTGAGCTTTTCGATGGCGCGGCCGATCTCTTCGACGATGACCGGCGACAGGCCTTCGGAGATTTCGTCCAGCAGCAACAGGCGAGCGCCGCTGCGCAGGATGCGGGCAAGCGCCAGCATCTGCTGCTCGCCGCCCGACAGCCGCGTCCCCTGCGTCTTGCCCCGGTTGGCGAGGTTGGGAAACATCTCGTAGATTTCGTCGAGCGGCATCGGCGTGCCGGCCGCCAGCGGCGGCGGCAGCATCAGGTTCTCCTGCACCGACAGGCTCGCGAAGATGCCGCGCTCCTCCGGGCAATAGCCCACGCCGAGCCGGGCGATCTCGAAGGTCGGCAGGCCGACCGTTTCGACCCCGCCGATGCGCACCGTGCCGGCACGCGACCCGGTCAGGCCCAGGATGGCGCGCAGCGTGCTGGTGCGACCGGCCCCGTTGCGGCCCAGCAGCGTGACCAGCTCGCCCTGCCCGACGTGCAGGTCGACACCGTGCAGCACGTGCGACTCGCCATACCAGGCGTGCAGGCCTTCGATGCAAAGCAGAGGTTCATGCATGGCCCGCACTCCTGTTCTTCTTCGACTGGCCCATGTAGGAATCGCGCACGCGCGGGTCGGCCGACACCTCCTCGTAGCTGCCTTCGGCGAGGATCTCGCCGCGCTGCATCACGGTGATGCGGTCGCAGATGCCCGACACCACTTTCATGTTGTGCTCGACCATCAGCACCGTGCGCCCGGTGGCGACCTTCTTGATGAGGGCGGTCACGCGGCTCACGTCTTCATGGCCCATGCCCTGTGTGGGTTCGTCCAGCAGCATCACCTTCGGCTCGACTGCCAGGGTGGTGGCCAGCTCGAGCGCGCGCTTGCGCCCGTAGGGCAGCTCGCCGGCGCGCACGTCGGCCTGGTCGGCCAGGCCGACCTCGTCGAGTGCGCGCATGGCTTGGCCGTTCAGGCGGTCCAGTGCTTTCTGGTGGCGCCAGAAACGGTAGGTGAGCCCCAGCGAGCGCTGCAGACCCATGCGCACGTTCTCGAGCACGCTGAGGTTGGGAAAGACCGAGGAGATCTGGAACGAACGCACCAGCCCGCGCTCGACCAGGTCCTGCGGCGGCGTGCCGGTGATGTCCTCGCCGTCGAAATGAATGCTGCCGGCGGTCGGCTTGAGGAACTGGGTCAGCAGGTTGAAGCAGGTCGTCTTGCCGGCGCCGTTGGCACCGATCAACGCGTGAATCTGCCCGCGCCGGACTTTCAGGTTCACGCCGTTGACAGCGACGAACCCATTGAATTCCTTGCGCAGCCCCCGCGTTTCCAAAATAACGTCTGTGGCCATGATGATCGGGGCGCCAGCGCGCCCGGTTCGTGAAGAAGCGTGGGAAGCTGCGCGATGACGCTCAGCGCACGGGGTAGGTGTTCTCGTCTTCGTAGTAGTGCAGCTCCAGCAGCACGCACCCGTTCTCCGACTTGAAGGGACCATGGAAAGCGCCCGGCGGGCGGCAGGCGTAGGTGTGCGGCGCAAAGGACTTGCCGCCCTGCCCTTGTGCGTCGTTGCCGACGGTCAGGTCGCCCTCCACCAGGTAGACCTCTTCCCAGTAGTCGTGCACGAAGGGGCTGGTGGTGTAGATGCCGGGCTTGAAGCGCAGCAGGCGCGTGCGAAAGCCCTGCTTCTTCTGCTCGTCGAGGTCGCCCGACAGGATGCGCTGCTCGATGCCTTGCGGATAGCCGGGCGGCACGGCCCAGCCGGCCGTCTTCATGTCGACGGGAAAGAACTCTGCGTGGGTCTTGGTGATTTTCATGGCATGTACCTTTTCTGTTCTGAATGCGTGGAGATGGATGGATGAAGTCGGATGCGGGGGCCTAGCCGAAGCCGGCCATGACCATGTCGGAGAGGCTGCTGTCGGGCGGGGGCGCACCGAAGTCCACGCCCCAGTAGGTGCCGTACTTGCCGCGATGGAAGGCCAGCGGCTCCATCGGGCCGGTGGCGATGCGCACGGCCGTCACGCGCCCGACAAGGATCAGGTGGTCGCCGCCGGGAAAGTGCTGGAAGCGCTCGCACTCCAGGCTCGCCGCCGCACCATCGATCAGGGGACAGCCGTTGTCGCCCGCGGTGTGACCAATGGCATCCCACGGGTTGGACGAAGGCCGGGCGAAGGCATTCGACACCTGCTGCTGGCCCGAAGCCAGGATGTTCATGGTGAAGTGCGTAGCCTGTTCCCAGGTGCGGTAGGCGTTGGCGCTGTTGAGCAGGCAGAACAGCACGAGCGGTGGGTCCAGCGAGACCGACGTGAACGAGTTGACGGTCACGCCGGTCTTCTGGCCGTCGGCGCCGGTCGTCGTCACCACGACGACGCCGGTGGTGTAGCAGCCGAAGGCGTTGCGCAGCGTGCGCGGGTCCAGGGTGGGCGGCATGGCCATCTCCTCGAATACCGGGCCCGCTCAGGCGACGCGCTGCAGCGGCACGGGTGCGGTCGCCACGTCGAGCGTGTAGCCGCCCAGGAAGTCGTCCACCTGGCCGACGGCGCGGTCCCAGTCGTAGGAGCGGAAGGCATGGCCGCGCGTGACCATGTTCGTGCCGCCGTAGAACATCTCGTACTGCAGGTGGCGCGAGCCGAACTCCGAGCCCACCGCGTCCCAGGCCAGCTTGAAGAGCTTCACGCGCCCCATGTGGTCGGTGGTCGGCGAGCATTGCGTCTTGGCGATGTAGGGCGCGATCGCGTCGTTGCCGAAGTCCCTGTAGGACGACGGCAGCATGATCAGGCCGCCGCCGGCCAGCTCGCGGATCTGCGTGAGCAGCTTCGGATAGAGCTGCTGCGTGACCACCATGGCCGAGTACAGCATCTTGCGGTTCGGCACGAAGTACTTGCCGTGGTGCGTGCCCGCAACCTCCATGCCGTGGAGCAGCCCCTCGACCATCGCCACTTCGGCAGCAATCTGGCCCAGCGCTTCCTGCACCTGCGGGAACTTGATCACGCCGTTGACTTCGGTGAGCTTGCGCGCCAGGCCCAGCAGGAAGCGCGACTTCACGGCGAAGCGGATCTGGCACTGGTAGTTCTGGTAGACGTGCGCGGGTGTCACGTGCCATTGCGCATGCGCCATCTGCACGTTGTTGTGCACGAACACGCGGTCCCAGGGCACCTTCACTTCGTCGAAGTAGATGACGGCGTCGTTCTCGTCCAGGCGGCTGGCCAGCGGGTTGTCGAAGGTGGACACCGCCGACGCCTCATAGGACTTGCGCGAAAACATCTTCACGCCCTTGGCGTTGAGCGGAATGCAGGCGGTGAAGCTCAGGTGCTCCTCGCCGGCCTTCAGCGGCTGGATGGCGCCGACGAACACTTCGTTGGCCATCGGCGAGGCCGTACCCAGCATCTTCGCGCCCTTGATGGTGATGCCCTCGGCGTCCTCGTCGACCACGCTGGCGACCAGACCCTCGGACTGTTGCCCGGGGTCCTTGCCGCGGTCTCCCTGCGGATTGACGATCACGTACGTCAGGTACAGGTCGCGATCGCGGGCGTACTCGTAGTAGCTCCACAGCGCCTTGGCGCGTTGCGCGTCGTAGCGCTCGAACACGTCCAGCCCCATGACCATGCCGGACAGGCACGAGGCCACGTGGTCGGGCGAGCGGCCGAGAAAGCCGCCGCTCTGCTCCGCCCACGCCTCGAGGGCCTTGCGACGCTCGACCAGCTCCGTGTAGGAGGTGGGCAGCTGCCACATGCGGTTGACCGCTGCGCCGCTGCCAGGCGACGTGTAGGTCATCTTCTCGACGTTCTCGGGCCTGGCCTGGTAGTCGTACAGCCCTGCCGCAGAGCGGATGGCCTGGCGGAACGCGGGATGCTCGGTGTGGTCGCCCACGCGCTCCCCGTCGATGTAGACCTCGCGCCCGTCACGCAGGCTGTCCAGATGTTGTTTTCCGTTCTTGATCATGATGGGTACCTCTTTCAGTTGGTGGCTTGCAGCTTGCAGTTCGTCTTCTCGAGCGGCATGAATGCAGAGGCGCCGGGGATCACGGCCTTGACCGTGTAGTAGTCCCAGGGCTCTTTCGATTCCGAAGGCTTCTTCACTTCGACCAGCAACATGTCGTGCACCATCCGGCCGTTCGGCAGGATCCGGCCGTTGGTCGCGAAGAAGTCGTTGATGGGGGTCTCGCGCATCTTGGCGAGCACGGCCTGCGGCGCCTTGCTGCCGGCGGCCTTCACTGCGTTCAGGTAGTGCATCGTCGAGGAGTACACGCCGGCATGCACCATCGTCGGCATGCGCTTGGTCTTCTCGAAGAAGCGGCGCGCCCACTTGCGCGTAGCGTCGTTCTGGTTCCAGTAGAAGCCGGTGGTCAGCACCATGCCCTGCGCCTGCTCCAGCCCCAGGCTGTGGATGTCGGAGATAAAGACATGCAGACCTGCCAGCGTCTGCTTGCCCGACTTGCGCAGCCCGAACTGGTCGGCCTGCTTCACCGCGTTGGTGAAGTCGCCGCCCGCATCGGCCAGCGCGATCACCTTGGCCTTCGAACCCTGCGCCTGCAGCAGGTAGGACGCGAGGTCCGACGAGTTGATCGGATGGCGCACGGCGCCGGCGATCTTGCCGCCGCGCGCCTTCACCGCTGCCATCGCGTCGGCCTCCAGTGAGTGGCCCAGCGCGTAGTCCACCGTGAGGAAGAACCAGCTGTCCTGGCCTTGCGCCATCAGTGCGTTGACGGTGTTGGACGACAGCGCGTAGGTGTCGTAGGTGTAGTGGATGGTGTTGGGCGAGCAGGCCTCGCTGGTCAGCCGCGAAGTGCCACCGCCATTGACGATGACCACCTTGTTCTTCTGGCGGCCGACGTCGGACACCGCCAGCGCCACGGACGAAGGCAGCAGGTCGGTGACCATGTCGACGCCCTGCACGTCGAACCATTCGCGCGCCTTGTTGGCTGCGATGTCCGCCTTGTTCTGGTGGTCGGCCTGCAGCACCTCGATGGGCATACCCAGCACCTTGCCGCCGAAGTCTTCCACCGCCATGCGCAGTGCCACGGCCGACCCCTGCCCGCCGATGTCGGCAAACAGCGAACTCATGTCGGTGAGCACGCCGATCTTCACGGGCGCGCCCGGGGCCTGCGCCCAGACGCCGACGGCGGACAGTGTCAGCGCGACCGCCGAGGTCAGCTTCCTGAGCTTCTTGCTTGCGATCTTCATGAGAACTCCTGGTTGGTTGGGACGGATCACAAAGCCCGGAGCCTCGGCACCTCGACGGTTTCCGGCATCGCGTCGCAGAGGTTTTTGTGCTCCGGCTTCGTTGGGTCGAATTCTCAACATAGCTAAGTTACTTAGCTATATGGATTACCCTAAGCACCAAAATGGACACATCGGAGCGCCCACGCGAAGGCCACGCGGCGCTCGAAGCAACGCGTGGGTCGACGTGATGGAAGCGAGAGGATCGGTGCGATGGGCGGCACGCGCTTTTCAGCACAACAAGCAGCGCGAATGCAGGCGGCGGGCAGTGGATGCGCACGGCCCCGCTATGCGCGCCAACGCCCGTTCTGCACTCGGCCGTCGGCACGACGCGCAGCGATGTTGCATCGCTGCGCGCACGTCGATCCCGTGAAACTTGCGGTGGGAGCAAACCGCGGAGCTAGGCGCTCGCAGGGTCTAGGTCCTGATACTTATGCCGTCGCATGTGCTCGGCAAGCGCGGGGATCTCCGCCGGGCGCTCGACCACGCGCAGCGCAAAGCGCTCGGCGGTGACCGGTCCGGGCGAGAACCGTTATCCCGCGGCCAACCTCGAGTGGCTCAGATCAGTCTGAAGCGGGCATCAGCGGCTGTGACAGGCGACAGCCTTCGCCTGCACTGATCAACTCGCAGTTGCCCCCAAACCGGCACCAATCGGATCGGTGAAGACGGGGCATTTGAGAGGGTTGGCTTTGGCGCACAGACAGGACTGCCCCCCGCGCTGCCGATGAGTGATTAAGCAGCTTGCCGTAGCGCAGAGCAACAGAACACTCCAGTACTGGTGCTTAGATAAGCCCCAGGGACTCAGTAGGTTGTGAATCCTGTCATTCAGCGACCCAAGGAGGTAGCTGTTCTAGCAGGAATTCGTACAGGCACTTGGCCGCCCTTGGCAGTTCGCGGTTCGCCCGCTCCAACCACATTTCGGAAGATGGCAACTTCGGGAAGCCCTCCTCGGGCGTCAGCATTCGCATGTCCGCCACCGGGCGAATCGTCGCTTCCTGGAATACCCCCACCGCCAGGCCTGCCAGGACGGAGGCCTTCAGTACCTCTACGCTGGAACTCTCCTGCACCACCACCCAGCGCCGACCAATGGCCGTAAGCGCCTCTTCCGCCCAGCGTCTGAGAAGCGAGCCTTGTGGAAGCAGCGCGAGGGGAACGGGCTGCTTGTGATGAGGGGACGCTCTCTTCGAAACCGCCCAAACCACCGGATCTTTACGAAGAAGGAGACCGTTGCCCTCGCCGCCCTGAAAAGCGTTGATCGTGAGATCAAACGCTGGTCCGAGCTTTCGTTGCATCTCCTCCGCCACACCCACCTGCAAGTCGATGTGAATGGCAGGGTAGAGCTCAGAGAATTCAGCCAGTAGTGACGGCAGCACTGTGGTGGCGTAGAGATTTGTCGCGCCCATGCGGACGGAGCCACTAATGACCCCGGGCCGCAACTTGTCCATCGCCTCGTTGTTCAAGGCCAGCAGCCGCCGGGCGTAGTCGAGCAGCACCCGGCCCTGCTCCGTCAACCTCAGCTGCCTTGTCGGTTTCTCGAAAAGATCGATCCCGGTGCAGTCTTCAAGGCGCGCGATCTGCTGACTGATCGCGGCTTGGGTGCGGTGTAGGTATTGCGCCGCAGGCGTGTAGCCGTTGCATTCGACCACCGCGACAAACGCGCGCAGCAACTCAGGTGCCAGCAGGCGGCCTCGAAGCATGTCCTTGCTATCTGCAGATTGGCCAGGCTCTCTCTGGCGCAGTGGCGGTTGCAACTGGACATCTGGATTCATTTTTTCCCCTGCGGCTACTCCCCGAACCAGTTTACGCGAAAGCGATCCCCGAATGCCGCAGACGCGGCGGCACAAATGAAATTGCGATTCCCTCAGGGCATGGCTTTTCCTGCCTTTAGTCCGCTTGACCAGAGAAATTGAACGCAGCCTAAAAACATCACGAACCGTTATGCACTTCATAAAAATTCATTGTTTGCTGCATCCAGGCATTCACAAATAGGATGCCGCAAGAATAAGAACAATCAGAACGACCAACTGCATCAGCAAATGATTAGAAAATCCACAACCCTCTTCATCGGCGCATTCTGGATGGCGATCGCAACGTCGGCCCCACAGACGCCCTTGGACAGGTTCATTGCCGATAAAGAGTTCTGTGCGTATATGGCTTCTCTTCCGGAGAACGAGAGTGAAGCCTTTCTGGCGCGTTACCAGGCGGCGATGAACGCAGCCCTTTCCTTTGTCCGCAAGAAAAATCCAAAAGCAACGGACACTCAAGCAATATTTTCAATCAAAGCAAAGTGTGACGTGGCCCTCAGTGGGTTGATTCACTACAAATAATCCGATAGCGGAGGGGATTTGAAATGCCAGATAGTGCAACCATTCGACAAGAGGCGCCTTTCCAGGCCTTTCCAATTTCCGGAGGGCTTGGAGCCGAATTGCGTGGCGTATTCATTCACAGCAAAATTCCGAAAGAGGAAGTTGACTTTATCTACCAGATGCTTTTGAAGCATCGGGTGGTTTTTTTTCGAAACCAACACCAGATCACTGATCAGTCCCAGAGGGATTTCGCCCGAAACTTCGGCGAAATCGTTAGCCATCCGACAGTCGCGGCTCAGGAAGAGCCGACGATCCTCGAACTTCACTCCCACAGGGGCGGACGCGCCAACTCATGGCACACAGATGTCACGTTCGATTTGCGTCCTCCGAAGCTCTCCATTCTTCGCGCCGTCACCCTCCCGGATCTAGGAGGCGACACGGTATGGGCCAACACGGTTGCGGCGTACGACCGCCTGCCCAGCAATCTCAAGGCGTTGGCCGAAAAGCTCTGGGCGGTGCACGGCAATGACTTCGATTACGCAGCGAGCCGAGTCGAACTGCTGCATGACGAGACGTCCAAGAAGTACCGTCGGCAGTACGCCGCACAAGTAATCAAGACCGAGCACCCTGTCGTTCGTGTGCACCCCGACACGGGCGAGATGAGTCTGCTGTTGGGCCACTACGCGCAGCGCTTCGTGAACTGCAACACCTTTGAATCAGATCGTCTCTACGAGATCTTCCAGGCGCACGTCACCCGCCTGGAAAACACCATCCGGTGGCGCTGGGCGCCGGGTGATGTGGCCATGTGGGACAACCGATCGACTCAGCACTATGCGATCAATGACTATGGCGACAGGACACGCGTAATGCGACGCGTGACGATCGTGGGTGATGTGCCAGTGGCGATGGACGGCTCTTCAAGTCGAGTGCACGAGCAATGACGACTAGCCATTCCTAACCGACATGGCCAGTCAAGCCACTGGAAGCAATGCTTCAAGCATGTCTACAACCCGTGGCTTCTTGCACGGGTTGGTTGGTCTGTCTTTGTTGATGGGCCTGAGCATTGGCTACTCCAGGGTGATCACGACGCTGTATGCCGTAAAAATGGATGCGCAGGGCTGGATGCTTGCCGCCGTGGCCGTGTCGCAGAGCATCGGCATGCTGGTACTGGCCACCTCGGCTGGTCGGTGGGTTGATGTCCACGGTGCACGTGCCGTCTTCATCGTGGGATCGGCATGGGGCATGGGCATCTGCCTGCTGACTCCGCTAGTGCCGACCTTCCCGGCGCTGCTGCTGTTCACCGCGGCCGCGAGCTTGGCCATGCCGCCTCGGTTTGTGTCGATCAACACCATCTTCCTCAGTCGATTACAAGAACTTGGCAAGCAACGCGCGGGATGGTTTCGAGCGGCTCATGTCATCGGCATGACCTTCTTGGGCGCCGTACTCGCGACCACGCTGTTCCCTCTGTATGGGCCGGTGCTTTCCTTCTGGGGCGCTGCTGCAATCTTTGGCTTGAACATTCTGGTGTTCTTGCTCGGCATCGGCCGCAATGCGCCGGCGCAACGTGAGCGCCGTCAAGTCAGCAAACGAAGTTCGTTGCCGCAACTGTTCAAGTCCACGCTAGCAAGACAGGTTGCGATCAGGGAGTTCTCGATTCAGTCGCTGAACGCCTACTTTGCCTTCTACATTGTCATCATTGCCTTGCGCTACCTGCATCTGCCCGCGCGCACGGCTGGCTTCCTGGTCGCTACACAAGGCTTGGCATTCGTCTTCACATTGGTGATCGGTGGAAAAGTGGCGATCGTGCATCCGCGAACCAGTCAGACTCTTGGCGGACTGATGGTAGTAGCTGCTCTGGTCGGCCTGGCAACGTCACACGTAGCGACCGAGATGTACTTGTACGCCTCGTTGCTGGGGTCTGGCCTGGGTTTTCTTCAGATCATCAACCTTACGGATTTCGCCGTTCTGGGCGAAACGATCGGCTTTAGCCAAGCTGCATCGATCAACGCACTTGCGGGTCCCAGCGGAGGCGTCTTCGGGGGCCTGCTAGGTGGCCTAATGGAGCACTGGATAGCACCTCAACCATTGTTCCTGGCTTTCGTTCCGCTTTTCGCCTTTCTGGTGTTGACTAAGCCAGGCAAGCAAACGACGCTTGGTACGTGAATCCTCAGGTGATTTTCGCCCGGCCGCGCTCAGCCGATATCCGGTAAGCGCTCAATAAACCACGCCCTTGCGCTCGGCGCCGGAATCGATGCGCGCGCAGAGGTCTATGGTTCGACGAGCTCGATGTTCCAGGGCAGCAGCGCCTCGTAGTCGTCGGCAGTCTGCG